>Ga0163161_10000197_pt1 | contig 55369 bp, 85 predicted proteins | sample S45metaG_FD_129847 | JGI IMG/M metagenome (GOLD analysis project Ga0163161, IMG submission 129847) | Switchgrass rhizosphere microbial communities from Kellogg Biological Station, Michigan, USA - S4-5 metaG | ecosystem: Host-associated > Plants > Roots > Rhizosphere > Soil | place: USA... | reverse complement strand
GCGCGCGAGCCGTAGCTTGTCGAGCGCTTCCCACTTGCGCACGAGCCGCCGCATGCGCGCGTCGCTTGGAATACCCGATGGTATGCGCGGTGGTAACGGCAAACGCGCTTCATGCGCTTGTAGTTGCGCGTGGACACTCGAGTGCACGTGCACAGCGTACCGCATCTTTAGATGCCACAGGCCCCTATAGTGCACGTGTGCGCATACGCATGTGCGCGCCACGTACGTGTACACGCCCCTACTGCTACCGCTATGGCGCATGCGCATGCACGGGTGCCAGTGGAGTATCAGAACAGGAACCGGAACTGGGACGGGCGAACTGGTCCGTTGCGCAATTGGGGGCTGTAGACCCCAATCGAGTCTGGTCGTCGAGCTTAGCCGCGTGGATGTCGTCGAGCTGCTCGTCGAGCTTAGCCGCGTGGACGGTCCGCGTGGACGGCTAACTTATAAACGCCCGCTAACTTATAAACGCCCGCTAACTTATAAACGCCCGCTAACTTATAAACGCCCGCTAACTTATAACCGGCTAAAATTTATAACCGTAAAGAGTCCACGCACCCCCCAATCGTGTTCCTCCGCGCGCGTTATTTTAGAGCATCACAATTGGACCCATCCCGGACCAGGAATTTGCATGCCAAATTGCAGGCATATGGTCACCGCTGCAATTTGACGTACAAATTCCTGGTCCGGGATGGGTCCAAATTGAACACTCCACAGAAATTAAGAGAAGAGAGGATCTACATGGCACGTAAACCACATTTCCCTACACGGTTATGGCGGGTGCCAACCCACTTTTATGATCCGGATACCGGATACCTTTACGTCATGGCGCATCTGGAACGCACGTATCCGCCGATTGCTGGCTACTACTTGCATTCGGAGCGCAGCCGATCTGGTCACGAGATCGCGATATTCTCTCGCGAGCCCCCATACGCGTTACGCAAGACGTCTCACTGCGCCTACGCGCACCGAACCGCAACCCATACGTGCAGATTCCGGTTCGAAACCGGCGCCCGGATCCGATTCCTAACGGATGATAAGCCAGCAACGGTTCACTATCCTAAGCGTCGCAAGGAAGCGTATCGCATTCGTGTACGGTGTCCCCAAGACATAGCCACGTGGATATACGCAAGCCAAGGAACACCCCAAGCCTGGCTCAAGTACCTCTTACGGGCATTCTCCGAAGACATACGCTTGCGCGATATTCCCGTCACATACGACGCAGCAACGATGCTATCAGTCGCGCAACACGCAGGTAACTATGTGGCTCCCACTGCGTGCGCTCGTTATCATTTCGAACGCACGATCGGAGCACGCAACGGCTACCTACGTCGAACACTACGTGACAATAAGCTCGACACAAAAGAAGCACTGCAATTCGTGCGCGCCCACCGCAAGATGCTACCAGGTCGACCTATCCCATTGAGGGCAGCGTTACCTGAATCACTGCTACGGTTGCCACGCCCTAAGAGGGTACTTCACACTCCGATCGATCGGCCCATGGTAACCCTAGCAACATCATTGCCGGCAACGATGCGAGTCCCACTCGAGTGGGCAATCCATCGCTGGACAAACGACACAATCGATCGCTGGCTAGCATACTTACTAATGTGGGCACATTCACCAAAGAACAAAGTGCCGATACGCGTCGCATGCCGGCTATGTGCAGTCTTAGAAGGCCGCCCATGGCCTGAGATCTTTACAGAAGCACATCACTCGACAGGCATCGTAAACCCGTACTCGCTCATGATCGGAGGCAAAGACGACGCCTTATGGGCGGCAATCCTCAATCCAGGCGAGCGCGACTACGTGCCTTGACCTACATCCGCCTACCAATCGCAACTATTTTTAGAGAAAGCGTAGACAACTATAGTCGAACCATGGCGTAATAGTGGTGTAGCAAATCGTTGCTACCGCGACAGGAGTTCAGCATGGCTCGCACCACTTCCCGCATCGTCGTTCTTTCCCTTGCCGCCCTTGCCGGCGCGCACGCATGGGACCGTCAACTCTCCACGAACGTTTTCGTGTTGGACTCCCACACAGTCATGCTGCGGCCTAGTGCGCTTGTCATTCTCTCACCCACTGGTAGCCGTTACGAGGTTGCGCTGTGATGCCATGTAACCTTAGATGCGACAAGGGTTGTATGGGTTTTGCAGTGATAGAGGAGGTCTAACATGGATACCCTATGCGTAGTTTGTGGTGAACCTTGGTTTTCTGAGCTGACCGATATGGAGCCATGGGAGCGTACGCTTTTCAAAGCGGGCGCCGGTTGTCCTACCTGTGAAGGCGAGCCGAGTAACGGGCCTGGCTTTCCCGAGGATAGGCTGAGCTCATACGATGACGGAGATCTTGACCCTATGACGCGCATTAACGCGCGCGAGACGTACGTCGCCGGCAACGCGCCCGCGTGGATCAAACCAGCGCCCACTGTCCTATGGCAGTGTTCAGGTTGCGAAGTCACCGTCACCAGCTTTCAGGGAGACTTAGAATACGAGCTCCCCCGTGGCGCCCGCGGGCGCGATTGGTACGTCAGTCACCAGTACGATCGCTATGGCGCGCCGGAGGCAACGCCTGCGCATACTTGGCCCGGTAATAATCCGCTACACGCGTGCGAATTCTGTCTGACACACTGCAATCGGTGCGGCGTTGCGCTGCACAAGACGGCTGAATTCGGCGATACATACGACGCTGGCCAACCGTTCACTGGCGAGTCAGATCATAGCTCCACACCGTGGTACTTCTGTATTGATTGCGCGACGGAAGTCGATCCGGACGAAGAGTCGGAAGCGTGGAGCAACTACGGCGCGAGCGACTTTCGCCGTACGATCGTAAAGGCGCATGCTCTCTCGACGCTCGCGAGCTGGTTACTTGACGATGTTTCCGACGATGCGCTGTGGACGCTTTACAGCAACGCTAACGGCGAGACTGAGCACTTCGCTAACGAGTTCACTTTCCGATATCCGAAGATCACGCGCGACGATCTTGCGCGCCTGCTACGGGCGCAACGAAAGGCGGCGTAACCTACACGCGTCCATGCGAGCGTACCAATCGCAACTATTTTGCGATAAGCCGTAGACAACTACTAGGTACTTCTGGCGTAATAGTGATGTAGCGATTCGCTACCCGATAGGAGCCTAGAGACATGAAAAAACAAATCTTAGAGTGGTTGACCTCAGTTCGCGCGGATGCACGCGCCTGGAATAGTGAGATCGACGTACGTGTAGGTAGGATGGCAAACGAGCCAGGCTTGCACTTCTTTGAAGGCGACGTGCAATACGACGCCTATCACTGCTACTACTGCGCCGATGGTACCGTGTCAGGCGACGATACCGATCTCATGCTTCGGGCGCTTGCTGCCCAGTTGCTGGCCGATCTCAAAGATCAGATCACCGATAACGCGAGTGAATCATGAGCGAAGTAATACTCAACTGCGGCCACGCCGCCACGCCTACGGAAACTACAGCCGGCTATGCAGTGACGGCCGACGATCGTCGCATCTGCTACACGTGCGCCGCTGACATGGATCGCGAACGCGCGCGTCAAGGATTGCCGGTGTACGCCTACCTGAAAGCAGTACCGTCGAACGCCGCCGGTAAACCGATCCGATACTATGTCCAGACTTGGGCCGGTGTTGAGTTGGGCACGGCGCTAGCTACATCGACGTATCCGGTGCGGAGCGCGTTCGGCTCCGAGATGATCTGCGTGCGCGCAACGATCGAAGGTCACGCATTCTATGGGCGAGGCCTTGGGGACGGTATGTGTATCACTTTGAGAGCTAGTAAAAGGAAGTAACAACATGGCATACTTTGACAGAAACGATATCTTGGCGGCGTGGAATCTTCACTTGCAAGCAACGCATACCGGGCAAGGCTCGCGAGCGTATGCGCGCCTTAGCCGCCTTCAATCCTACTTCAAACCAGCCTACCGCGAACACAGAGTCAACGGACTCTCTGACAACGCAATCGAGATTTACGACGCGCTGCGGCGTAAGCATAATCTCGACATGGGCGGCGGAGACGACGTGTTCGGGTTAGAAGGTATCTCGATCGCGAACGCATCCGAGTCGACGTGGATCGATTCGTTATACCTCATGTGGGCCGAGGAAACCAAAGTCTATGTGTGGGCAAAGAGTTTCGACGACGCGTTCGAAGTGCTAGTCGAGTGGCTAGACGATAACGCGCCTGGCTTGCTCGTATCGCATGACGAATTTATCGAACTGCTAGCCGACGCTATCAAAGAGCTTCATCCCGAGTTCGCCCGCTATGCGCCGCAGGCAATCTCCATGGGCGGCCAAACCTGGCTCCCACTCGACCATAAAGCAACGGTCGACGCGTTCCACGCGGAGCATGCACTTGGCGGCGTGATCGATGAAGAGGCAGAGGCAGTGCTACAGCTAGCAGAGGCAGACCTTACCTCGATCGGCCACACAATGAACAACGGCGGCCACATTGCAAGCTACGCATGGGGTGGAGACGACGTAACGGGCGGCGAAGAGTACGAATCGGTGCTAATCGCGAGCCGCCTGGAAAGCGCCAACTCATGAGCGAGCTACATAACGCGCTCGTGTTCCTGTACGCGCAAGGAACCTTGATAGCGCCTGCGCTAGAAGGGCGGCCAGTCGAGCCGCACGCGTACGCGCGTCAAGCGTTGCGCGCGATGAAGGCGCACAACGCCCCGCGCGGCACGGAACAGCTGCAAAGCACCATGTTCGATGAATTCAGACTCACAGATTGCGCACAGCTAACATGCCCCTATTGCCAAGGTCATGGCAGTGATGAAGACATGCACCGGTGCGACGCATGCGCGGGGCGTGGCGACGTAAGCTTGCAAACGTTCTTTGAAGAATGGGGATAGCGTTACGCGCCTGCGCACGCGCCTATCCGGGCGCGTGCCATGGCGGGTTATGTTACCCGGGAAGAAGTAGCTATGAGTTCGTTTGATCTATTCTGTAAAACGCAAGGCGTGCGCATTCGCACGCGCGGGCGCTGTGAGCTCTTTGAAGACGGCTGGCAACATTACGCCATGCGTTGCACGCTGACGTTCAACGGCCGCACGCTGACGACGCCGTTCAAACAGGGTATGGCGCACGTCAAGAATCCGACTGCGGCTGACGTGCTAGAAAGCCTGCTCATGAACGCGTGCTACAGCGGCCAATCGTTCGAGGATTGGTGCGGAGAGCTAGACTACAATCCTGACTCGCGTAAGGCGCTTGCCACATACGAGCAATGCGTCGCCACTGACAAGCGCCTGCGCGCATTCTTGGCCAAGGACTACAGCGCGTTCGTTGACGCGCTCGCACAGAGTAACCAGTCATGAAACAGCTAACAATCGCCAGCGTCATACTCGCACTAGCCAGTAACGCTAGCGCCTATGGTTGGGACGATGAAAGTGTTCTAGTCTCACCCGACGGTAAAACCGTATGCGAGGGTACGCGGCAATGGAGAGGCAAGATGCGTCGTCGCTTCTGGACAGAAGGCCGTATGTGTCCAATGACATACGAGCAATGCTTGCAAGCCTACGTAAGAGATCGGGATGGTACGCACAAAGTTGTCGCATGCTCTCCTGACAGTGAATGGTCAGAAGGTCGAAAGGCGGATTACTGAATGCCAGCAACGATCGTCGTCTGCGGCGCCCCGCACGCAGGCAAGTCCACCTACGCGCGCGCCATCGCGTCCGCCGGATGCAAGCTAGTCCACCTAGACAGTCTGATAGCCGGTCACGCATGGTCTGAGCAATCGGACATCGCGAGCCGCTACTTCGACGCGCCAACCGAGTCGATGATCATCGAAGGCTGCGCAGCCGTGAGAGCGCTTAGGAAGTGGCTCGAACGCAACCCCACTGGCCGCCCATGCGAGCGCGTAATTCGACTTACCACGCCGTTCATCCCGCATAGCGCAGGCCAGGCGCGTCTAGCCGCCGGAGAGAGCACGATATGGGAACAAGTCTATCCCCAACTGCTAGCGCGCGGCGTGGCTGTTCAGATCGGCGGCTAGCCGCTCGCGCAAGGCGCCCCGCCCGGATAGCCGCTACCTAGGCTGCGCTCGATTGCCGCGCCTGCTAAGGCGCCCGCAGTCGCCCCGCGCGGCAACTACAGCCGCGTTTCTGGCCTAGAAACGCTCGGCCCGAATAATTCGACACGTGCGCAACGCTTTTTCGTAAAGGTTAGCCGCGAACAGCCGTATGATAGGGCATGGGCAAGATGATGATGATAGTCGCAGCGGTTCTAGTGACTTGGTACGGCGCGAGCCGTCTCTCTAGTGCACTGGACACGCTACAGACGCAACAGAGCTACTGCGCACGCATCGACGCGCGCGTGGCCGCTAACTTGAGATAGGTAGGACAATGGAACAGCAAGTACTAGATCGCGCAATGGAGTGGGTGGGTGTGAACTTTCCCGAACTCGACGGACTCGAGTTCGACGTCAAGGTATGCGAAGTCGCCGAACAGCTCATAGGGCTCGATCACGCCTACGATCTGATAGCGGAGGACAGGTAGGTGTACCACCGACCGGACATCACCTGTAACCGTACGACCTACAAAACCCACCGGACACCACCTGTAACCGGACGACCTACAAAACCCACCGGACACCACCTGTAACCGTAACCGTACGACCGACAGGACACCACCTGTAACCGTACGACCGACAGGACACCCCATCTCCCACCCGCGCGCGCCCGCCGCCGCCCTCCGGGGCCGGTTTACCACGAAGGTTTACTACGAAGTTCCCAGGTTTACTACGAAGTTCCCAGGAAGGTTTAGTATGAACATCTCCGATCAGATTCGCGAACTCACCGCCGCAGGCCTATCCGCGCACGAAGTTGCGGCTCGCCTTGGCCTTCGCCCGTCGCGCGTGACTCAAGCACTGGCGCGCAGCCGCCGCCTCGGCCGGCCGGGCGGTCAAGCGAGTATTGAAGATCAGATCCACTACGCGCGCCGCATCGCCGAGAGTACCAAGCACGAGCACGCGCGCACGCTGGCGCTGGCGCTTCTAGCTTGTTTGCAGGCTTCTCAATGACCTCCGCGAGTTCCAATTTCAAATCTAATTGGGAGAATCGGGCAGGCCGGGGGGTCGAAAAATCCAAGAGGCCGGGGGGTCTCGGCCATGCAGTCGAAAATCCAAGAGACTGGGGGGTACTAGCCATATGCGTGCTGTACCTACTGCTCCCGTCGCACTCCAGACCGACTCGGCGTGAAAATCCGACAGGCCGGGGGCTTGTCACTATAGTCGCGGTTTGACATTCTAGTTGACCGATGCCCCCGTCGCTTCGCGTCCACGTGCTGCGGTCTCACCTCGATACCGTGCCACAACCCCTCGACGTGACTTGGGATGAGCTGGTCCAAGAACTGACCGCACGGCCCACCCTCACGCTCCCAGCGGATGCCGCCGACAAAAAATCCGTGACGGCGGCGACTATACCGGCGTGGATCCCGGCAAGCCTTACACGTCGCGGATCGCAGTTCGTCGAGAGTGTGAACGCGCTCGTCCTCGACTACGATAAGCAGCGCGTGCGCGAGTGGGACCAAGCGCTCAAGAATCTGGCAGGGGCGGGGGTCGCGTTCGCGTGGCACTCGACACGCAGTCACCGGCCAGTCGACGGCGCGCTTAGCTACCGCATGATCATTCCGCTGTCGCACCCGTTCACCGAGGTCAAAGCGTGGTCGCAGTTCTATGCATATGTAATCGATAAATTCGCGGCCTCGATAAAGCGCACCGATGGCAGTACCAAGGATCCCTGCCGTTTGTTCTACCTCCCGTTCCTGATCGAAGGCGGCGCCGACTTCGAATCCGGCTATCGCCCCGGCGAGCCGCTCGACGTGGACGCGATCCTGACCGAGATGCGTGCCGAAGGGCTCGAACTGCATACCGACGCAGGCCGCGCACTTAGCGCGCTACTGAAAGGCGATACGCTTTTACATGGTTGGGAGAAGATCGGGGCCGATACCCTTCAAGCCCTTCTGAAAGCCGATCCAGAAGCGCCCTACGCGCCGCCTGGCTCTCGGGACAAAGCGCTGTTTGCATGCGCCACCTGGATCGCCCCGCGCGTCTGCCGCAGCTGCACGCCCGCGGACGTTGTCGAGGTATGCAAAAGAGGACTCAACTTACCGGGCTCGCGCCACGCGGACGGACACACGTTCCTGCTGAAACTCGAACGTGCATGGGAGCGCTCACGCGCCGCCACCGACCCCACCGGCGACCCGGTCACGCAGTGTCAATTGGGCAGGGACGGGCCGTACACCGAAGCGGAGATCATGACGTACGTGCAGGAGCAGCGCCTTCCGAGCGCGGCACATCTCGCGCGGCAGATGATCATCCAACACCGCGCCGACTACTACGTGTTCAACGAAGGCGACTACGTCTATGCCGGCAACAAGCAAACCGGCGAAACCCTGATCCGGCAGAAGCTAGCCGCCGCCGACACGTTGGGCGTCGCAACGAAGTTCATCAACGCAAAGACCGGCCTACCGCAGAACGTGAAGTATGGCGACTTGCTGGACGGGCACCGAGCAGCGGTGCGCAAGGTGACGCCGAGTCTCTCGATCAAAACGTCCTATGTGGACTGGAAAACCGACACCCTCATGCACTGCTGCTGCCCCCGGCGCTTGGATCTTCAGCCGATCGAGGACCCGGAGGTTACAAAATGGCTGCTCTCGTGGGGCGACGAGACGTTGCTAGACTGGCTCGCGACCTCGGCAAGGCTCGACAAGGCAACGTCGGCCCTGTACCTCAGCGGCCCGCCGAAGGGCGGCAAGACGATGCTAGCGCGCGGCTTGAGCACGATCTGGGGCGGTCCCCCGACCGAGATGGAATCGATCGGGGAGAACTTCAACGGGGAGCTGACCGAGAATCCGGTCGTGTTCGCCGACGAAAGCCTCCCCGAGCGCTTCCGGAAAGACTCGGGACTTTTGCGTCGTTTGATCACCGCGGAAAGCGTCACCCTCAATCGCAAGTACATGGCCCCCGTGAAACTCCAAGGCTCGTTCCGGATCATCTTGGCGCGGAACAACTTGAACCTGTTCGACCAAGAGAGCATGACTCGAGACGACGTGGACGCGGTCGCCGAGCGGATCTTGTACTACCACGTGCCGAAAAAGGCGCCCTACTTTCATCCGGTGCGCCTGGCGCAGCACATTTTGTGGATGGAAAGTAGCCGATGTGAAGTCGCCGCCGAGCGGAGCAAGGATCGATTGTGGGTGGAAGGGCGGGATAGTGAACTGCACCGGCACATGAGAATCAGCTCTCGGGACCGGAGCCTGGTATGTCAATTCGTGATGGAACTACTGTTGAATCCTGTCCCTGTAAAGCACATTGCGCGGCGAGAGCTCGATTTACACCGGCGCATCGCCATCTCCCCGCGCGTGGTGTACAATAGTTGGCAGACGTACCTCGCCAAAGAGCGGTGCCCCACGCTCCCGCAGATAGCCCGCGTTCTAGTCGAGCTGGGCACCCGTTGCGGCGAGGATTCCGACGTCTACGAAATTCACGTGGAAGATCTGCGGCAATACGCACAAGCACATTCGTATCCGAGAAAAATCGAGGACTTGATTGACGACGCCTATGCAAAGCTCTCCGCCTCCCGCGGAGCCGTCGCAAACTGACCGGCCGCCGGGTCGACCGGATCTGGAGCTGCTACACTCCGCGACCGACCTCGGGCGCACGGCGTGTGCGCGCTATTATGCATTTTGGCATCGTGGTCCCGCGCTCGGGTACGAGCGCGAGCCCCGAGGCCCGAGTCTCCTGCTCGGGAGCGAGCTGCATAAGATCAGCGAGGACTATCTCACGATCGGCAAGCAACCTGATCGCTTGACGCAGGCGGGTAACATGTTCATAGCCGGCCTGCCGTACCTTCCACCGCCAGGCTCCGGCGGCGTGGAAGCGGAAAAGATCCTTTCGGTCAGTGGCTACCAGTACTTCACCGCGATCGACTACCAGGGGCCGTTGCCACGCCTCCAAGGGATCTGGTCACTCGATCACAAAACGTCCAAGAGTCCCGAGCGGTATTCCCTTCAGCAGGAGTACACGACCGACGCCGACACGCACCGAGAGAAGAAAGGGTTTCTCGACGACATACAGGCCGTGATCATCGCGACCGCGCAACTGCTGGAGACCGGCGAGAGTCACGCACAACTACGCTGGCTCTACTACAAAAGCGTCGGCAATCCGACTGCAACCCCGAGGGATATTCGGCTAGCGCGTAGCAAGGTCGAAGACGCGTTCGGTACACTAGTACATCCACTAGCAGAACGAGCTACAGCGTTGCGAAGCAACAATAGTCACCCCCTAGCGCTTCCGCCTAACCCCAAACGGTGTCATGCTTACGGGAGACCTTGCCACTACATTGAAATTTGTAATCTGTCACTGTCTGAACGTTTGCATACTCATACGAAAGTCCAAGAGGTAATTCCAATCATGTCGTTACTAGCAAAAGCTGAAGCCCGAGGCGCACTTGCCGCCAATCAAAACGCCCCTGCTACCGCTGCGAACGGCGCGCCCGCGAAGGCGGCCGTCGTCGCGCCGCCCAAAGAGGACAAGGTCAACCCGCCCGAGACTCGCCCCGCGATCGCGCCGCCTGCGATGCCGGCGATGCCCGCGCTCGACGCGCGCGTCCTCGCGATCGTCGCAGACCGCCTCGGGGACGCGCTCAAGTTGATCGCGGCGGACCTTCGAGGACGGTAGACCATGACAGGCCGCGAAAAGGCCGAGCACTTTTCGCAACTACTCGATCATGCGACGTCACTGCTCACGGTATGTCTCTGCAAGGATTGCGCCTTCGCCGAGCATATCCGTGAGCAGATGGTCACGCTGGAGTGGGAGCGCACTATTGTCGATCTCAAAGTCGACGAGCGCGGCGTGTCGGGAACGCTAGAGTGCGGGTTCGTGTTCATGCCGTGGCACGCGATCGTCTGCATGCGCTCGACGTATGCGCCACCGCGGCTCAGATTGATCAAAGGCGGTAAGTAGTACATGGGGTTAGCTAGTGACATCGCCGCCCGCCTCGGGCGCATGACCACGCCAGGCGGGCAGGTCGTCAACTGCGTGATGGAAACGATCGACTTCCGGCGCGTGCGCGACCTGCCGCGCCGGGAGTGGACTGAAGATCCAACGCTCGATCGTCTCGTCGCCGCGCTCACCACCGCGCTCAAAACCGAGCACGGCATCGAGACGCTGCGGCCAGTGCAGGCGGCGACCTTGAGCGAGCTGCACGACTATCGAGGTGCGTTCGTTACCGCGAGAGTCGGCGCCGGCAAGACGTTGATCGGAGCGCTCGCGGGGAGCGAGCTCGTGCTCGACGCCAAGCGCCCCATGTACATCACGCGAGGCGGCGCTGAAGCCAGTACCCGCAAGGCGCTTTACGATATCTCGGCCCACTGGAAAATCCGCCCGATCAATCTCACGAGCTACAGCAAGCTCGCCCTCGACTACGACAACAAGATCCTCGGCGGCTACCAGCCCGATCTGATCATCGCGGACGAGTCCGATGCCATGGCCAACACGAAAAATGGCTGCTGGCAGATCGTCGGGCATTACGTGCACGCCATGCGAGCACGTGAACGGGCGGAGAAACTGCCGTTCGGCACATTGCTCGTGTTCCTGCCGATGTGCGGCACGCCCACCGACACGAGCATCCGCCAGTACTGGCACCTGCTCCACGCCGCGTTAGGCCCCGAGCGCTGTCCGGTACCCAAAGACTGGAGCGAAAAAGCGGGCTGGTGCGCGGCGCTTGACGAGGGCGTTACACCGGAGTCGAGATGGCAACCCGGCGCGTTGCCAAGGCTTGACCTGGAGGCCGCTATAGGTGCGTCGGAACTGGAACGCGCTCGGAACGCGTACGGGTCACGGTTCCGCAAGACGCCGGGCATCATGACTACCGGCGACGCGCGCCCGCCGAACCGCTTGCATATTACCGCGGTCGACTTGGAAGCGTCGCCCAAAGTCGCGGACATGATCACGGAGATGCGCCTCACGTACCGCACGCCAGACGGGCACCCGTTCGAGATGCCGATGGAACTGTGGCGGCACGCAAGAGAGCTGCAAGCCGACTTTTACAACGTATGGGATCCGCGCCCGCCCGCGGAGTGGCTTGCAGTGCGTAAGGAGTGGCACCAGCTACGCGACGATAACTACGGCCCGCACAAGCGCTACCGCACGCCGGGGCATTTGGTGAACGCGATCGTGGCCAACCAGGAACGCAACGTGCAACTGGTCGACGTCTGGAACGCGTGGCAGGCGATGAAACCCACGTTCGTGCCAAACCCCGTTCCGGTATTCGTGGACGACACGACGACGAACCGATGCGCCGAGTGGCTGGAGCAAAGTCAGGGCGGACTGCTATGGGTCGAGCATCCCGACCTCGGAGAACGTCTCGAGAAGCTAACAGGCGTGCCCTTCTACCACTCGCACGGGCTCCGGAAAGACGGCCGGTCGTTAGAGCAGCACCGCAGAGGATTTCCTGCAATCGCATCTGTGCGCAGCTGTAGTTACGCATTGAATCTACAAAAGATTTTTCACCGCAATTACTACGCGACCCCCATGTCAACTAACAAGTACTGGGAGCAATCCATGGGTCGCACGCACCGAGACGGGCAGACGGAACCCACAGTTCACGTCGAGGTGGCCATGATGGTTAGCGAAGCGTACTCGTCCATGGTGTACGCGATCCGGAAAGCTGAGATGGTCCACAGCACCATGAAACAAGGCCAAAAACTTGTGTACGCGGAAGTGCGCGACTTGAGCAAGATCGAGGCACTGATCTCGCGACGCAACGATTCGATGTGGATCTATGAAATTGACGCCGTGTAACCGTTGCGATTGTAGAGCGCTTCGATCACTATAGATGTAGATACTTTTCGGGGTATCTCAACTACAAGGATAGGCATTACATGGGAGCACTCAGTTACAAGGGCATCGGGCAAGCATCGGTCTCGGGTCGACGCAACAAGCTGGACCAAGACGGCGACTACGCCGTGCAGCTGGACGCGATCAAAGAAGCTGTTTCGATCGAGCTAGGCGGCAAGCGGTCGTACGTGATCGAGTTGACCGTACTCGAATCCAATAATCCGCGTATTCGCGTTGGCGAAGAACGTTCGGTGACAATCAACCGGCTCGATAGCGATCTCGACTACGAGGTCATGACCGCTTTGGGCAACCTCAAGAACTTTTTAGCTGCTGCTCTCACCGATCTCGCGCAAACCTACGTCGATCCCGAGGTGGAAGTACCGCCGGGTGAAGCCGAGGACTTCTGGGAAAAGACGGCGGAAAAATCGATGCTCGACGACGGCGCGTTTTTCCGAGGCGCGAAAATGCGCGTCAAGGTGCAGCGCATCGACACGAAGAAGACAAAGGCGCTTCGCAAAGAGGGCGCGAGCGAGGAACAAATCGCACAGCGCATGTTCCCAAGGACGACATTCCGCCCGTACGACTCCGCGCTGGTGCCTGCATAATGGAACCGTCCCGTCCCGCTGGGTGGTTGCTCGCGTGGGTTGCGGAATACCGCAATTGGGACGCGAGCGACCGCCTCAGCGCGGACGAGTTGGCCAGCCGGATACGGTGGTGCCGTACCGTGCCGCATACGCACGAGCACCGCCTCCTGAGTACGATCCTCCTACTTCAGGCCGAGCTGGAGGCGCTCAAAGCGCTATGAACTTCCCCGACCGCTATCGCCTGCTCGGGCTGGTCGAGGTTCCGCCGACGTGGATCGGCGTGCCTGGCGTCGTGCGGGACATCCACAACCAAGTTAGCGGCGCCCTCTACCTCCGGCGCGTGTACCTCGCCCCGAACCTGTACCTGCACAAGATCGCGCAAGCCGACGCCGACCGGCACCTGCACAATCACCCGTGGCGCTGGGCGTGGTCGTACGTCATCAAGGGCGGCTACCTGGAGCAACGTCACCCGCGCGAGCAGCAGGGCTCGTACACGCGCGAGTTGCGGCGCGGGGCGACGAACCTGCTACGCGCTGGGGACTATCACCGCATTCGCACGGTACGACCCGGCACGTGGACCCTGTTCCTCACGGGCAAGCGCGCCAGCAGTTGGGGCTTCTGGACGAGGCAAGGGCACGTCGACCATGAGGTCTATTTCCAGTGATCTCGTTTGATCTCGAAACCTACCTGATCGAGCGCCCCGTCGCGGCGCCGAGGCCGGTTTGCGTAGGTTTTTCCGCGACCGAGCGCGGGGACGGGATCGAGCAGTTCAATTGCGGCGGCCAGGCGCTCGACATGGTCTGGCACTGGCTCACGTCGTGTAACGAGCGCCTGATCAACCAAACGATCGCGTTCGACATGACGTGCTTGATGGCGTACGAGCCCGACCTGATCGCGCCGGTGTTTCAGGCATACGTAGACGAACGCGTCGAGTCGATCGACCTGAACCAGAAGTTGATCGACATCGCGAAGGGCGAGCTGAAGTTCCGGAAGCTGCATGGCGGTTACGCGCTCGACGCTATCGCGCGCCGGCACAACCTCCCGATCGAGATCGCCAAGGATGATCCGTGGCGCCTGCGGTACGCGGAGTTGGACGCCCTGCCGATCAAGTACTGGCCCGAAGAAGCGCGCGAGTACCCGCGCAAGGATGCACAGGCGCCTTACCTGATCTGGAAAGCCCAACGGGCGATCGACGAAGCATGGCGCAAAGAACACGGCTCCACGATCCTGCAAGATGCCCCACGGCGAGCGCAGTACGACCTAGCGCTGCGGCTATGCTCGATCTGGGGCGTGAGGACCGACGCGACGCGCGTACGCGAGCTAAAAGCGGCGACTGAGCGGCGCATGTACGAGCTATGGAAAGGCGGCTGGACCGGAGCGAAGACGGGCCGCCGGCACGCGCCGCTGACCGAGGCGCGCGTTACCTACGTCGAAGCGGGGAAGGAAGTAACGGCGTGTCTCGTCCGCCCCTCGGGTACCAAGAACATGAAAGCGGCGCAGGCGCTCGTCGAGCAAGCGTTTCTCGCGCGCAAGCTGCCGATCCCCATGACGACGCCGAAAGAGAACCCCAAGACGGGCAAGACGGCGGAGCCACAGACCAGCACGTCACGAGACACGTGCTTGCTCTCGGGTAGCGAGACGCTAGCCGACTTCGCGGAGTTCGCGCGGATAGGCACCCTGATCAAGCGGATCGAAGATCTGGAGTTCGGCGTCGACCTGCCGCTTCAACCTCGGTACGATTCGCTTCTCGAGTCGGGCCGTACGTCGTCGAGTAAAGGCAAGAGCAAAAAGCCGCTCCCGCGTGATCTGGTCGGCGTCCAAATACAGAACTTCCCCCGCGCTCCGGATGCCGAGCTGAAGCGCGTCATGGTCGAGATGTTCGGCCGCGTGAGCGACGCGCGGGCGACCTTGGCACCCCGACCGGGCAACGTTTTCATTCTCGCCGACTACAGCGCGGGCGAGTTGCACACACTCGCGCAGACGTGCCGTGACTTGTTCGGCTACTCGAAACTCGGCGACATGCTGAACGACGGGACTGACGTTCATTTGTGGTTCGGCGCGAAGGCGTACGCCAAGGGGGTCAGCTACGAGCAGGCGCTAGCCCGGTACAAGGCCGGTGACAGCGAGGTCAAGGCGTGGCGGCAGAGTGCCAAGCCGATTACGTTCGGCCGGCCTGGCGGGATGGGCGCCCGTAAAATGGTTATCACCGCTCGTAAGTCCTACGGCGTCCAGTTCACGATCGACGAGGCCGAGCGCTTGATCGACTTGTTCGATCAGGAGTTCCCCGAGATCGAAGCGTTATTCAATCACGTCGCCGGGATGCTTGGCACCCATTCCACCTGTACGACGCAGCACGTGCGCACCGGGTTTTGGCGGGGCGGGTGCGGTTACAGTGCAGCTTGTAACCAGCAGTTCCAGCATTTACTTGCGGCCGGCGCGTTGCCGGCGCTGTTTCACGTGGTGAAGGAATGTTACTGTCCCCCTGACGCTCCTGATTTAGGCTGCTCTCCATCGGGCGCGCTGTACGAGTTCCGGCCGGTGGCATTCGTTCACGACGAAATCGTTCTAGAAGGCCCGCGCGAGCGCGCTGCATCTGCCGTCGCGAGACTCAGTGAGATCATGGAACGGGAGATCAATCTCGTGACCCCGAACTACCCGACGCGTGCCGAGGGCGTGATCACCGAGATCTGGACCAAGGATGCGAAGGCGGTGTTTGATCCGGAGACAGGGGAACAAGTGGCATGGAAGGCGGCATAGATGCATTCGCACGATAGAACCTTGCTATCGCGTCTCGGATTCGCAGACCCGGATCGAAAGAGCCCCGAGCACACGATGGCGTGCCTCTATCTAGCCGATCCGGTTGGCGCCGAGCGGCTGATTGATAGCTTGTTTCGGGGGCGCTTGCTACTCGCGCTCGTCGAGGCAAGACAGCAAAGCGAAGACTGGGGGGAGATCTACGACGATTATCTACCGGCACCTATCAGCAAACAGTGTGAAATACAGACGCAAAGTCAATTGCTAGACGCTCCCGAGCACTACTGGCAACGCCTGACGACACGTATCGAGGTGCCGATCAATAAAGGGCACGCTCAGTACCAAACGACAATAGGTTTTGTTGACGTACAAATAGAGGCCGGCGCGGGCGTTCATCGTAGGAATAGGAGAAAAATCCGCCCTTCGCCTCGTCTGTGGGCCGACGCAGGCAAGCGTGAACAGGCTAAGTTAGCAGATTTTGTCGTGGGGGACTGGACCGAACCTTACGCCTCCGCCTTGCTAAACGAACACGTTTGCGTGGAGGTAAAGACGCAAGTGCACGATGCCGCCGAGGTCATTAGACAGATCACCCTCTACCGTGAATATATGGGGTGGGGCGGCATAACATGGGGCGTCGTATCGTGCACTCCAATTGCCCCGCGCATGGTTGAAGCGTTGCAGGCCGCCGACCTGTTCGTGCGCGTGTTAGGCGACGATTACGCCGCATGGAAGGCTACCGTCCCGGACGACGTTCGAGTGGAGTCACTATAGGAGCCAAAGGACGCTATAAGATGCCAGCCCCCGCCCCTAAATGCATGAAAGCCCTGTACGGCGCTCGGGCCGAATCGCGCAAGAACACGGTCAAGTCGCTTATCAGTCCAGGCGAGCGTCCGCAGGAGATCTACACCCCGCGCAATATACTCACGGCGATCCGGGCCATGTGGCCTTCGATCGCCCTTGACCCGTGCGGGAGCCCGGACTCGATCGTGTACGCGGACCAGACCTACTGTATCTCCCCGTCGATCGTTCAGACGAAGGCCGGCACTACGCGAGTCGTGTACCTGCCCGGCACGCCTGGCGAGGTCGACGGCCTGCGCGCTCCATGGGTCGATTACACGTACGTCAACCCGCCGTTCCGCTCGCTCGATCTGTGGCTCGATAGGGCGCTCGCCGAAGGGACGAGCGGCAAAGAGATCCTCATGCTCGCGCCCGCGCGGACTAACCGTAAATGGTTCCGTGCGGCGACGCGCACGTGTTCCAGCATCTGCGAACTGGACCCGGTCACGTTCGAGGGTTTCGATCAGGCGTTCCCCGCTCCGCTATGGATGCTGTACTGGGGCCAGCTGACGAACCTGTTCGAGTTCGAGTTCGACACCGTACTAGGGGGCGTGCGATGAAACGGCGCGCGAAGTGGACGACTGACGATCCATTCGGGCTCACGTTCCAGGAGCGCCGCATCGTTGAACTGCTACGCGCCGGGAGGCGCACGCGCGACATCTGCACGATCCTGAACCTGACCACGACGCGAAGTCTGTACACGTACTGCTACCGGATCTTCAGAAAGACTGGAACCCACCACCGGCTGGAGTTGTTAGCAAAGGTCCCGCCGTGGTCTCCCGACGTGACGCTGGAGCAAGAGTTAGAGGGCGTAGTCAGCAAGGGGGAGTCATGATCTCGCGCCCGCCTACGATTTACGTGGATCCTGGCGTTCAATACGCCGGCTGGTGCCGAGGCGATCACGGCGTTCTGACTGCTGCCGGCAAGATAGACCGTCAGGACTTCCGGTCGCTGGTTGCGTGGATGGCGAAGCGCGTGGTCGTCGAGCAGCCGTGGGGCGTCAAAGAGATCAGCTTAGCCCGAGGCGCGAAGGGCTCGACGCTCCAGGACATTTTAGAACTCACACTCGCCGCTGGCGAGTATGCCGGCAGCTTTGACCAGCGCGTGTACCAGCACCCGTACCCGGCCCCGAAACCGATCCGGCACGAGCGGGCGCTTGAGGCGCTGGACAGGCACGAGCTGGCGCGTTTGCCTCCGCAGAAGACGTATCGCCAGCACACGTTATGTGCCGTGTACATGTTTTTGCGAGACGTGGGGAGGATAGTGGCATGATCATCGAAGGACTCGACATCATGACCCGAGACGAGGCGGCAAAGTACATCGGGAAGTCAGTCGAAACGCTCGACCGCTGGATCAAGTCGGGCCTCGTGCCCGCGTACCGGCTCGGTCCCAAGACAATTCTGGTGCGCAAGTCTGATCTGGACAAGTTGTTGCGGCCGATTATGGAGGTTCCGTGACCACCCTTCAGCAATTGGCATGGTGCACCCACGTGCACCACTACCGCTACGTGCACATGTCTTCGCCAACGGCGAGCGCGCGGCAAACCTTGTTCGCGCTCCAGTGCACGTTCAGTGAGATCGTAGGCCGCCTGATCGAGCGCGGGGACAAGCTGCCCGACTCGGCGTGGAGGGAGTACCAATGACCGGCTACAACGCGTGCTTGCTCTCGATCTACGCCGCGCGCAACTGGGCAAGGCACGTCAAAAACACACATCCGGATCTAAGCGGTGCGATGCTGGTGTACTGGTGCGAGCGGAGCCTACCGGGGCTGTTCGAGTGGGGACCAGGCGATGGACGAAAACCGGCGCTATAGTCGCTGGATCGTGTGGCCGTACATCTTCGACGGTCGCTGGGGCTATCCATTACAAGGTCCGTATACAACTATAGATGCAGCCTGCTACGATCTAGCTACACCTAACGGAGGGTTCATGGACGACGTTGAGAGTCAGATGGCGGAAGTAGTAGAGACCCCGGCGACCGCGGAGAAACCGGCGCGACGTAAGCGGCGCACGAAGGCGGAGATCGAGGCGGCCAAGGGCGGGACTCAGATTATACCGGCGGAGCCGGTGATCCCGGACACGGTTGCACTGTACGAGCAGGAAGCGAGAGAACTGCTCGCCAAGCTGGCGCACGCCGTGGTCGAGACGCAGGAGGACATGGACGAGGCCGGCGCAATCAAGCGCGCGGCATTCGAACAGCAGAAAAAACTCGAGGCCGAGCGCAAGGATCTGAAGGCGCCCGTGCTGGAGACGGGTCGCAGGATCGATAACAAATACAAGGTGTCTCTCGGCTACTGCCAAGCGATCCAAGACGCGTGCGAAAAGCTCATGGTTACCTTCCGCTTGCAAGCCGCAGCCAAGCAGGACGCCGCCTTGAAGGCGATCGCGGAGTCGGGCGGCACGCTGGCGGACGAGAGCACGCTTGTGGTCGCGCATGGCGCCGAGGTGCTGGCGCTACCGGACACTGTCCGGGAGGTCGTCACTTACAGCTGGCGCGTCGTGGACGCCGGGGCGATCGAAGAAGTATATTGGCAACGCGTGCTCAACGAGGCGCTAATCGATGGCATTGTAAAGGAAAAGGGTTTCGCGGCGAACATTCCCGGTATCCAGATCGAGCGGGAGATTTCGATCGCGAATAAGGCGGTGAGGACGTGAAAATATGGACGAGGAAATAGAAGTAATCAAAGACATGCTAGAGCAAGCGGACGGCCCGGACGGGCGTTATGGCCTTCAGGTCGAAGTCGTGTTCGAGTACGTCACAAGGCGGTTAGCAGGGGAAACGCCCGTGGACGCTGCGCTTCAGGCGTTGTCGGAATGGGACCTATGACCCTCGACGACCTCAAAGGCCGCACGTACGTAGACCGCGTTGACTTCTGGCGTGATCTCGAACGTGTGATTGACGACGTCTGCTGTGAAACGATCCGCAAGTGCGCCGAGGTCGCGCGCATCCGCCGCAGCTCGACTACCGCGATGACCGCGAACACGTGCGAAGCTGCGGCGAAACGGATCGAGGCGCTACTCGAACCCGAGGAATCCGGCCTATGAGCGAAGCAAAAGACGAAGCGGAACAAATCTGGACCGATATCGGGACGATCTTCGGCGGGGCCGGCACGTTCACGGGCGAGCAGCAGGACGGGTACGCGAAAGCGATCATCGCCGCCGCTTTGCAGCGGCACATGGATCGCGAACAAGCGCGCTGGAACGAGAAGGAAGCGCTAGCTTTCGACCGTGACCAACTTCTAGAGGAGCGGGACGAATTGCGGGAACGCGCCGAGAAAGCGGAAGCACGACTCGCCGCCTTCGACACATGGTGCAAGCGGGGGAACGGCGCCGACTACCGTCAGCTGTTCAACGACTGGGTACACTCTGAGACCAACATCGACACGATGCGTGCGCGCCTGATCGCGGCCGATGAGGGCGCGGATTATCTGCACATGTGTCTCGTCGAGCAGCAGACGCGCGCCGAGGCGGCCGAGGCGGCGGCAAAGCATGGCGAAGCCTGGTACCGAATGACGGAACAGTGGCGGCTACGTACTGAAGCAGCCGAAACGGAGCGCGACAAGGCGCGCGAGCTTCTCGACGATCTCTCGCGCGAGCTGACCGAGGAGATCGAGGCGCACCGACTGACGCGGCAACGCCTCGCCGATCTCATTGGCGAAGTCGTGGAGTGGAGCGAGTTACCCGAAAACGCCGTCGTGGCGTCATGGCGAGCGCTTCTTGAAATCCTCGCCAAGTACGAGCAGCCGGAATGAACACGCAACAGCGCCATCGCGACTACTTCCTCGTGTGCGAACTGCTCGGGGCGCGTCCCGGTGAATCGATTCGCGACGCCGCCCAGCGGATCGTTGACGATGCCCGGTTCGGGCGCCGGGTGCTGCTCGCCAATTTCCTGCTGACCACGGCCAGGAGTCCAACCGATCCGTTCCTTCCGATTCACGCGACCGCCGATCTCGCGCGGCGGAAGGGGTGGGCGAGGTGAACGTAGCGCGCCTCCGATCGCTGACGCTGAACCGATGCGAAGTCGGAGACTGCCGAGAAGTGCTGCCCGTGCTGCCCGATGCAATCTTCTCGTGCTGCGTGACGAGTCCGCCATACTGGGGCCTGCGCGACTACGGGCACGCGGACCAGATCGGGCTTGAGACGACGCCAGAAGCGTACGTAACGGAACTCGTGCTGCTATTTCGCGAGGTCCGGCGCGTGCTGCGTGATGACGGTACGCTGTGGCTCAATCTTGGCGACTCGTACGCGAGTACGACGAAGGGAAGCGGCGGGCCGGCATCGTCGAGCGGGTTGCGACGCGACGGACGTCCCGAAGCTTCACGCTTACAGTCGGCGGCGTGCACTTTAGCAACGCAACGCATGAAGCCCGTCCATCTGGAGCACGGTCTCAAGTCCAAAGACCTCGTCGGCATCCCGTGGCGGGTCGCGTTCGCGCTGCAAGCGGACGGCTGGTATCTCCGCTCCGATATCATCTGGTGCAAGCCAAACCCCATGCCCGAGTCCGTCACTGACCGGCCGACGAAGGCGCACGAGTACCTGTTTCTGCTCGCGAAGGGGAAGCAGTACTATTTTGATGCGGACGCGATAAAGGAAGTTGCGACGGGGCGAGCAGCCGGCAACAAGCGGCATCGTGGCGCAGGCGCGTACGCAGACGGCGACGAATACCACCGCACAAAAGGCGGGTTGCTCAACACGACCGCAACGCTTGAGAGAAACACCCGCACCGTCTGGACGATCGCGCCGCAACCCTACGCGGGCGCACATTTCGCGACCATGCCCCCGAAGTTGGTCGAGCGCTGCGTGCTCGCCGGGGCGCCGATAGGCGGGGTCGTACTCGATCCGTTCCTCGGTTCGGGGACGACGGCCATGGTCGCGCAGCGCCTTGGCCGGCAATGGTTCGGGATCGAAGCGAACCCCGCGTACAAGCCGCTGATCGCAGAGCGGGTACAGGATGCCCGATAACAACGGCCACGGCATGAACTGGATCCGGCTCGAGAAGCGGCTCGCGATCTACCACCGGGACCACTTCGATTGCGTGTGGTGTCGCGGGGTGTTTCCGATCGACGTGCGCGGGTACGGGCTCACGCTCGATCACCTGGTGCCCGGGCGGGACCACCGGCCGGTCAATCTAGTCACGTCCTGCGCCTCTTGCAACGCCGCGCGCGGTAACTGTAGCGTCGAGGAGTGGCTGTTGTTACTGCGTCGTTCCGGGCACAGACGAGTACGGGAGCGCATCCGTACCCACATTCCGATCGATCTAGAAGCCGGGAAATACCTGCGCTGGCTGCGTCGGAGTAGTGGCGAATCCTGTCTATAGCTGTTAGCCTTGATCTGTACAGCTATGGAGGGATCATGTCAGGAGTACTAGGCAGACGCTTTCGATTCGCTTGGACGGAAAAAGACAAAGGCGCGTGGTGTCATCAAGCGCGCTGCAAAGACGCAGCAGTGTCCAATCGCCTTTGCGCTGCTCATGGCGCGTACTGGCTCGCGCGCGGGCAGCAGCCGCCGATGCCGGAGTACGAACACGACTACGTCGACCTTGTCGACGCGCTGGAAAAAGACGCGCTAGAGGCCGCGCGCGAGCGCAAGGCCATGGCCGCGTTGCCGATGCGGTCGTTCAAGGACGCTGAGACGATGCGCAATCAACTGCTGGGCGCCCGAGCGCTGATCGAGCAGGCGCACCAGAAGAAGATCGACACCGTCCGCCCGTTACTGGCCGAGGCCCGGAGCCTGCGCAAGGCGCTCAACGATGTGATCGACGCCTACAGGGCGTGCGAGTCGCTGGCGCTCACGCGCCTAGAGCAGTTTGAGCACCTGCACGATTTCGAGGTCGCCAAGCCGAGCAAGTCTGACATGCCCCCGAGGCCGCAGAGGCGCTCGGTAGCGCCGAAGGCGGTCGCGAAGAAGAAAGGGCGGGGGCGATGAAACCCTGGACTCCATTGGTAGAGGCTGCGTTCCCCGACGATGCTCCGGACCAAGGCCCCACGTTCGTCAATTGCCTTTACCAGGTGACGGTGCGGACCCTGCCTCAGAACGTGACGTGGCTAGTCATTCGAAGGCATAACAACGAACCCGTGCACGACTGGCGGGACCTTCAACAGATCAAAAACGAACTCTGCGGTCCCGAGTCCGAAGGCGTGGAGCTGTACCCCGCCGAGAGTCGGTTGGTTGACGAGAGCAACGAGTACCACATGTTCGTGCTCCCGCCTGGCGAGCGCGTTCCGTTCGGCTACGGTACACGTTCAATAGGCACGAACCCGCCGGGTAAGAACAAGCAACGGCCTTGGCGACCGGGACTGGTGCCGGCGGAACTGAAGGACGCCGAAAAATGATCCGCATAACCATCAACCTCGACGTGTCCCTGACCGCCCGCGAGGCCACGGGCCGGTACGACGAGGCGCTCCCGGAGCCGAGCGACAAGGTAGCGCTGGTGGCGGTACGGGAGGCGCTACGCTCTAGGGGGCCGCTCCGGTTCCTTGAAGCCTACGGGCTGGACGACTCACTGGATATCGAGCTGGAGATCGAATCGTGACCAGGTACACCGGCGCAGACTTGGAACTAGCACAGCACTGGTCCGCGCAGACAGCATACGACCACCCAGAAGCTCTAGCCCAGTTGATCGCAGACGTGCGCCAGGAGACGCGCGAGGCCACGATTCGGGAGTGCATTGCCGTAGCGGATTGTGACGCCGGGTACGTTGACGTGATCCTCGCGCGACTTGAGGCCCTGCTCAAGCCCCCGAGCGCGCCGGCCGAGCCGAAGTGCAAAGTGTGCGGCGAGCTGCGCGAGGCTGGCGATCACTTCACCACCGGGCACCCCTTCGAACCCGACCATGGCTGACGTCGGCGACGGCCCGGTCTGGTTCGCGATTGCGTTAGGGGTGTGGGGAATCCTCCAGGCGCTGGTTGACCTTTTGGACCGCCCCTGAACTGAACGCGGGGATCAGTTCAGGGGCGCTTCGCCAGCCGCTCGATCTCGCTCTTAGGGATACGGACTGCGGCGCCGAACCGAATCGCCCGCAGTTCGCCCCGATCGATCATTCGCCGGATCGTCCGAGCGTGCAGGCCGTGCGCCTCGGCGACCTCCTGCACGCTGAACGAGATTCGCTCCGCAGGGGACTCGTATTTTCTAGCAGCCATCGGAGACCTCTACACGTCCAGGTAGGTCCCGTATGCTGGTGCTGGTACTGGTGCCGGATCTGGTGCTTGTGCTTGCGTGCCGCGGGTAGGACTGTCGTGCTCGCGGCGGGACTCTCGAATACTACCGCGACACGATCAGATCGTCGATACCCATGGCGGTCTCAAGATTCCGCGCGGTCGGGTCGACAGTGATCGAATCGGCATACAACCGATCCGCGACAGTCGTGCTGTGTCCGAGCCGCTTGCCTGACTTGAACGGGCCATACCACGGGGCGCTGCATAGGTAGCTGGCGCATGTCTCGCGGCACTCCTGGAACGTCCAGTTATCGTCAAGGCGCTTGATCAGGCGCTTGCGGGCTGCGGCGGTGTTCGTAGCGCTCATAGCAAAGAGGCGCGGGCGCGTGCGCGGGAGCGTCTCGAAAATGGCCATGAGCGCGGGCGAGATCGCTAGGTCGACTCGCCGGCCGCGTTTGGTTTTCGTGTCGCTCGGTTTCAGCATGATGTGCTTGTTCGCGAAGTCGATCTGCTTCCAACGTAGCGCAAGGCACTCAGCAGCGCGCATGCCGGTAAGCAGCAACGTGACCAGGTACGGGAACAAGCGCGGCTCGTGCTCGCGGCACGTCTCAAGTATCTCGCGGATGCGCTCGCGGGCAATCGGTGCGGGTAGCTCACGCTCGCCAACCTTTTGCGGCGCCAACGCGTCGTGGATGTCGTCACGCGATAGCGCCACCTGTGACTGCGTGCGGAGCCACTCCAGGACAGTCGCCAGGCCCCGCAGTTCCCGGTTTACGGTTCGAGCGCTACGCGGCTTGCCGATCTCGCGGTACTCGTACCGCTTGCCGCCCGCCACCGGCACTCGTTTACGTGCCGTGACGCGGGTCGCGCGAAAGATAAAGAGCTTGGCTTTCGTCAGCGCGTCGGCCCGTTCAATCTTGACGGTCGCAGCCCACGCGAGCAGGGCATCGGCCGCGTCACGGTAGGCCGTCAGCGTCTTGGGGCGTAGCTGTTCCTGCCACGCGGTGAAGTAGGCCGCGATGGCGTCCGCCAACGATGGCCACGTGATCGGCACAACTTCCCCCGACTCGATCGCCGCGCGCTGGCGTCCTAGCGCTTTGGACTTTTCCTTCAGCCATCGCAGGCGTGCAGGTTCGGTATTCAGTGCCGGGTCAAGCGTGCTAAAGACGACTTTCTGCGTGACGGGATCCTTCCAAGAGACGCGAAAGCGCTGGCCGCGCGGGAACATCGTCACACCAGGATGCGAGGTAATTTTGGGCATGGATAAGCGTAGCGTGAGTGGCAGTAAACCGGCAGTAAAAAACCGCGCAGGGGGGTACACGTGAGCCCCTGCTAGTCAGGGGTCAAAGAGCCAAATTCCCGCAGAAAACACCGTTTGCTCCCGTAGCTCAGTGGATAGAGTCGCGGTTTCCTAAACCTCCTTTCACATCAATAATATCAATAACTTAGACGGGTGTGGCAGTGAAAACGGCAGTAATAAAGTCCGCTAGCGTCGGCAGGAAAGGCGGCCGACCCCGCTAGCCGCTCCCGCTACCCGCACGCCCTCCCAACGGCTCTAGGAGCCGTCTTGCCGCCGAGGACGCGCTCATGGCTAGATGGGCGTCCCGACCGGCGGCGAAGGGCCGCGTGAGCGAACGCGTGCGCAAAGCTCACTCCCGCTCGCCCCGGTCGGCTACCTGCCCATGCCCAAAGCCCGTAGCTACGAACGCGTAATCGAGATCACGGACCCGGACGCGGCCCGAGCCTGCTTCGCCGAACTCGTGGACGAGTACTGTCAGGAGCACCCCGCCGTCACGGTTGACGAAGCCCAAACCGCAGTCCGCGTTGGCATCGGCTACTTCGCCGGCTACTTCGACAACGCGACCCGAGAGCGCGTGGAGCGCCTGTTCGAGTGCGAGCACCCCTACTTCGGCTCGATCGCGAAGAACGGGCCGCCGACAGCCAGCGAGGCCCTAGAGATCGGGATCGCGTTCGGGCGCCTCGTCCGCGGCAAGTCGGACGGTGACGCGTGACGTTCCAGGACGCGCTAACCGCGATACAGGCCGGCCACCGGGTTCGGCGCGCGAAGTGGACCGTGGTCAAGTACATGTTCCTCGATCAGGGGGATTTCCTTGGCTGGACCGAGTCCCGCCAAGCGCTCGCAATACGCGGCATCGACAAGCCCGTGTTTCTGGCGATCACCCTGCGTACCGTCGACATCCTGGCCACGGACTGGGAGCTGGTGCCTTGATCGCCTCACTGCGCCGCGTCGGCCTCCGCTTCAACCTCGGGTTCCGGTAGCGCGTTCACGATCCGCGCCCACGCTAGCTCCGCGTACGCGGGGACAAGTTCCACCCCGATAAACCGCGCGCCCTCCAGGATAGCCGCTACCCCCGTCGAGCCCGAGCCCATGAACGGATCGAGGACCACGCCACCCGGCGGCGTCACCAGGCGCACGAGCCAGCGCATGAGCGCGATCGGTTTCACGGTCGGGTGCGTGTTCTGGCGCTCACCGGAGCCCCCGAGGCCGGCTTCGCGTTCGGAACGAGACGCTTTCGCCGTGTAGAAAAATCTGGACGCGCCGCCGCTGTCGCCGAAACGGTGCATGTCGCCTGTGGAGCACGGGACATTGTAACTGCTTTCGTCATAGACCTTGGGCCGTGGGTTGGCTGAACCGTTCCGCGCTTGCCCCGCGCCGTGCAACTTGTCTGCGGTCTGCTCATCAAGCATCGCCGCCGCGTCCTCGTCCAGGACCAGGTTCGCGGGCCAGCGGCCGAGAGCCTCACCCGCCCTGGCTTGCAAGTAGACCTCGGCAGAACCACAGCGGACTATGCGACCAATTGCAGCCCCTTCAGATGCCGTTAGTCCACTGATCGGTACCGCACCTGTTCGCTTGATTCGTTCGCGTAACTTGACGGATGGGCTTGGGCCCCCGCCAACCCTGCACCCATCCACGTTCAACGCACCGCACCCGTGCTCAAGCACGTTGCTCGCGACCGTGCCCTTGAACGGTTTGCGCGCGAGGTAGATCGGCTCCCATGCCGGTTTCAAGGCGGTGCCCCAGCCTTGCCATTGCTGCGCGGCGGGGGTGGCGGGGGCTGTCAAAACAGACGCAGTCTTGTCGTAGTTATCACGGTGCGTGTCTTTACCGGGATGCCCCCATAGAAGCGCCCCGGCTGGGTTCGGATGTTTGCCCGTTACCTCCCGCACCGCCCCCGCTTCGCGATCGATCGCCTTACTGATGTCATGCGATTTAGGAAATCCGACGCCGTACAAGTAGCTCAAGCAATCACGCAGCTCCCACCCCGCGTCCTCGATCGCGCACGCTAGCCGGTGCGCGGTGCGCGTGCCGCCGAACGCTAGAAGGTGAGCGCCTGGTTTCGCGACGCGCAAGCACTCGCGCCAATAGTCCGGGCCGGGGACTTGCTGATCCCAGCCCTTGCCCATGAAGCTTAGCCCGTACGGGGGATCGGTCACGATCGCGTCCACGCTATCAGCGGGCATAAGCCGCAGGGCCAGGCGCATGTCCCCGCAGATGATCACCGTAGCGCCGCGTACATCAAGAGCAGCGTCCCGGCGACGGCGAACACCCACCCCGCCGCGTTCGCGACCGCAGGCGGCAAGTTGGCCTTGCCGACCCACGCCGCGATCACGAGCCCGAGGGCGATAAAGAGCCCAGTGCTTGCATCGATCGTCATCGTCCTAGCCTCCCCGTTAGCCACAACACGAGCACGACCACGAGCAGGACGCCGACCGGCGACCAGCCGTAGTACCCGAAGCGGTCATAGCCAAGCCCACCGCAAACCAGCGCGAGCACGAGCAGGATGATCAGCAGCGACCACACGGCCGTCCTCCTTCGTCCGTGCCGGCGTCGGGCGCACAGCGAGCCGGTACCGTCGTCGTCGGCCCGCCCGTTCGCACGACGACGAACGTGCAGGCTTGGAGCAGGAGGACGGCGAAGATCAGCGTTCGCATGGCGTCACTATAGCGTACTATTGCTGCAACAGCCACGCGAACGAGCGGTTTGCAATCGTGACCGACTGCCCCGCCACGCCGGAGGCGTACCTCAAAACCAACGAACCTGTAGAGTTGGGCGCTACGCGGCAGAACAGCAAGGCCACGCGCGCCGAACCACCGGGGCCTACGGTCGGATTGCCCAAAGGCACGTCAAAGTTCGCGCTCTCCCACGAGGAATACATGGCGGTAGCACTTGTAGCCATCATCACGCCGTACCGCTGCGTGCCAGCAGTGCCTGTGAAGTTGAGCGAGAGCAGGAGGCCGTTACCGCCACCCTGCGTCGTATAGCCAAGCACCCAGACGCCGAGATAGCCGGCGCCGCTATGTAAAAGCGAAAAATTGAGCGACGTCGTAGCATCAACTAGCGTGGCACTGGTCGTGGTCGCGGTGCCGTTGTTGTTCGCGGTTTCGAGCTGGCGCCCGATAAAACTGCCGCCGGCACGGCTTACAAGTTCGTTATCCAGGATCGCGCCGAGTGACATGTTCGTCGGCCCGCTCGTCTCGATCAAGCCGTGCACGTGATCGAATGCGCTCGAGAGCAAGCCGACGCCCGCAGATGGCGAGCCGCCGACCTTGATCGGGATGGCGCTGCTAATACCTGGCGGATTGACTAGAGGCATGGTGTCACGGGACTATGTAGTTGTCAGTTTCAGTCACATGCGCATCGCCGACTGCGGTGCTCCATATGCCGGTAACGGTTCCGGTCCAGTATCGCCTTGGCATTTCCCAATATCCACCCGGTTCGATAAGCACTGACCAACTGGTGAGCGATGCGCCCGTGCCGAATTTTAGATAAAGCGTCGATGTCGACGTCTTATTGTTTACGACTATGAGCCCGACTCTGTTCGGGTTACTTGAGGCCAACGTAACAACGGTGGTGCTTGCGGATATCGTGTTGACGGTGGCGTCAAGTCCTATGTCCGCGCTGGTAACGATAACCGGATCAGAATCGGAAGCTAGCGTTACTGACAGCGAGCCGCTCACGGGCAGTTGCCCGAGTCCCACAGGCAACTGCGGCAGTGCCGGCAGCGTCAACACGTCCACGTCGCCGATGTTCGTCGTACCGGCTGCTAATCCCACTGTGCCGATGTTGACGCCGGCGTTGGCGGCCAACTTGCCGATCGCGTTCGTGCCGGCAGGGAGCGGAGGCATCGAAGCTATATCAACGTCGCCGATATTCGCGCTACCCGCGGGGAGCGACGTCCCAACACTCACAACTACGTTATTTCCGACCGTAACCGTACCAGTTACCGGAAGCGGGTTGCCGCCGTTGCCGATCACCATGAGCGGGGCGCCGCCGTCTGTTACCGCTAGCGCAGGCTGATCGCTAGCCATTGTCACGGCGAGCGATGTTGCTTTGACCTTCTGGCCGAGTGTCGCCGGTAGCTGAATGGCGTTATTGACGTCGACCGTCCCGATGTTGACGCCGACATTGGGCGCGAGTTTACCGATCGCGTTCGAGCCAGCGGGAAGCGGCGGCATGGACGCGATGTCCACGTCTCCGATATTGTTCGTGCCCGCGGGGATCGGAGCGGATAACGAAACAGGATGCGCTCCTTGATCGCCCGCCAGCACCACCGACAGCGACGCAGCTGACGGCTTAGCCCCCAGCGTCGCCGGCAACTGCGCCAACGCTGGTAACGTGAGGACGTCCACGTCGCCGATATTGTTGTTACCAGCCGGCAAGGCGGCATCGACGGCCACGGCGCCGATATGGTTGCTCCCGACCGGAAGCGATCCGGAGACCGAGAAGGTGCCCGAATTTACGTCCACCGTGCCGATATTCACGCCCGCGTTAGGCGCGAGCTTGCCGATCACGACGTTACTTGCTTGAAGTACGACCTTCAAACTTCCCGCGAGAACAGTGCCGGCAAGAGCGAGCAGTGCCGAGGTCATGTCGGTCAGCTGCGTCCGCACCGCAGCGGGCATGCCGGCAACCGGCCGTTTCTCAGCTCCGCCTGCGTCGCCAGACTCTTGCTGGAACTCGTAGACGTTGCCCGCGTTGTCTTTGTACTGGGTGGTTGCCATGGCTAGATAAAAATCACGGGTAGGGGATCGCTCTGCTCGCTAGCCGACAGATCCGGCGCGATCGCGTGGACCCCGATCGCAAGCACGGCCATCACAGGCGGACGCGTCGAGCCTCGGTGCAGGCTGTACGTCGCGACGAGAGCAGTACCGATCTCGGGCGGTACGGGACTCGGGGGGCCGGCACTAGGGACGAATTTTAGGGCTAGGGGCATAGCATCACCACATGACCTTCAGCTGATCGGCGGTTCCTAGTACGTCCGCATACTCCCCGATCACGCCAAAGATGCCGTGCGTGTGAATCGGGAACGCCTCGCGCGCCTGCTGTTCCAAGGGACTGCGCACGCCAACCACGCACGCGTCCAGCTCAACGGCCGCAGTACCTCCGGGGTACCGAATCCGCAGCGCCGGGATCATCGGGCCTACGCCGATCGGCTGCTCGTACGTGACCTTGTGCCAGACGTTGCCCTGCAACGTGACCGTCTTGGGCGACGAGATCGTGCCGTCGCGCTTCATGTAGGTCAGCTCAAAGCCGCGAGCTGTCGCTGAAGGGTTGCGGACCCAAAGGGACGCGTAGACGCTTTGCGCGGCGGGGTCTAGTAACTCCAGCGTTTGCGTCGCGGGGACAGTCGCGAGCTGCGCCGTAGCGGCCGTGTGATCGAGCGTGGTCGGGGAGTCGGCGGCGTTGTTGTTGACCGAAGTAAAACCGGACCACGCCGCGAAGTCTTTTTTATCCGAGTCGAGCACCTGCGCCATGAACTCGACCGCATACGTGTAATCCCACTCGCCGACCCATAGCGAGTCGCCAGCGTTACAGACTCCCGCCGCGAAAGGCGCGCCGGCCCGGTGGTACAACCGCACGTCCGGATTGCCGGTCAACTGTTGTAAGAACGCTTGAAGTTCCTCCCGGTTCGAGATGGCGTTGCCGTTCAAGATCGCGCGAATCCGATCGAGGCGTTCCGGATCGGTTAGCGGCACCGCGGGCGCTCCGACAATGCGCTCCCACGATACGAGATCGGTGTTTACGTTATCCGGGATCAATTCCTCCAGGATCAGGTCGTACGCAGCGCCAACGCGCGCCGGTTCCTGCGCCATGGCCGCCAGCAGGCGGTGCAAGGCGTCCGCGTTATTCGTCTGGTCCGACGTCGCCCATACCGGCCCCTGCGGCAGAAGCCGTCCAAGTAGCAGCGCGTGCTCGTTAGGGGTGAGGCTCATGTGAACGTCACCGTGCCGAGGACCGGCATTTGAGTTGGAGTCGCGACGACGTTAGCGTTCGGGCTGGTCAACACGTGGCTCGTCTCGCCGGCAGCTGCCGAAATCGCAGCGTTCATGCGGCTGAGATCGAGCGTCCCGCCCGGCTGTGCCTCGCGTAGAAAAAAGTCGGCGAGTTCGTTCTGCACTGCCGTCTTCACCTCCGGGGTGTTCGGTACGACGGACATGACGAAGTTCACAATCAACGCGGTGATCGCCGGCACCGTCACGATAACGGTAACCGGAGCCTTCGACTGAACGTGTGCTTGGACATCGGCAATCTCGCCAGGGTCCGGGAGGATCGCGGCACCTGTACCGTCGCCGTCTCGCACGAAGGTCACCGAAACCTGCCCAGCACCTAGCGCCTTCTCCCACGCGCGCGTAACACCGGGCACTTCGCGAGCCCACGCAACATAGTCTCCGGGCCCGCCACCGCTGGCCGTCTTCTGGATCACGCCAAGCAAGCGCGTGAGCGCGTCGGCCTGGCTCTCGACGTCGCTCCCATCAACTGAGGTTGTGAGCACGACGCCCTCGCTATCAACCGTCGCGATCGGCGTAGATAGCGTGAGCGGCTGGCCATCGTCGCAGTTGGCCAAGGTGCCCTCGTAGCCGAGTTTTGCCGCGATCCCGACCGCGCCGGTGAACGAGCCGAATGCGGAAACGTCCTCTAGCGTCACCGCAGCACTTGTCACGTAAAGCTGCCCGTCTGCTCGAGACAGCTCGGTACCTGCGGGAATCGTCACACCGGACGCTCCGCTGAACTCGTACAAGCCCCGCCACGGTGCGGGCGCCTGCTGATAGACGCCCCAGATCGCCGCCCAACGCCAAAAGTGTTCAGCATCGGCACGATCGGGGAAACCTTGATCTTTGATGTACGTCCCGTAGGCGTATTGGCCCTTAGATTGACCCGCCTCCGCCCGCGTCAAGGCATACTCGATCGTGGCCTGCTGCGGATCGACACCCAACGCCGCGCGAAAATCGCCCTTGATTCGGGCGATGATTGCCTGGAGGGTAGGGACGGAAAAAGCCACAACGCGCACCTATAGTAGCGGTTCAGCCCTGTAGTGTCACGTCCCATATCCGAACGAACGCCAAGGCGAGATTGCCGGGGCGCTGAATACCGATCCGCCCCGCCAACACCTTGACGCCACCGGCGCGCTCCTGGATCTCCAGCTCGTCGACGGTGATCGAATCGGCCAGGCCGTCGTCAATCATCCATTGCAGGGCTTCTTCAGCGTACTTGCGCGCCAGCTGGAGCGTTTCCTGGGTCGCTGGCATGGTCTGCACGATCCACAATTTCGAGCCTAATTTGCGCCCCTTCACGTCCGTATAAGAGTCGCCCCACCAGCCCTTGAGATCGGTTGAGTCCGGGACCGGATCGTCGGGATCTGCCGACGTCCAGGTCAGCAGAGAGATCAGGACGCGCGTCTGAAGTGACTCGTCGGTTTCGAGACTTTGCGTAGCTGGATCTACCGCTACGTTGTACTCAAATTCGGTAGTCATAGCCAATACACCAACATCAACCCGAGCGCCAAGCCGACCAGGAGGGCGATAAAAGGCCACCACTCGCGTCGGTACCTCTCTCGGTACAAGCGCCGTTCAACTGCGGCCAGTTCGTCGTCGTCTTCGTTCATGTGGCCTTCACCTTCGTAGCTGCGACGGGCAGCGGGACCGAGGGAACCGCGTTCGTCGAATTGTCGAACACCGTCTGCACCCCGTTCCCTGTAGGGTCTGTTGGCAGTACGCCCTTGAAAGCTACCGACGTAGCTTCCTTCAACTGGGTCAGGTCCGCCGCGACACGCGTAAATTCCGCCAGCACCTTCCCCGCCAGCGCCACGTAATCCAGCGCGGCCACGCCGCCGCCAAGGTGCACCGTACCGAACTGGTCAATGTACACGCCAAAGGTGCCGAGGTAGTGCAGACCGCCAGTGCCTTCGGGGATTGTCTCGGTGGGCATTGCCGATCGCAAGTGCGCGCCGAGCATGACCGCCGCCGAGGCTTCACCGCAAGGCGCTAGAAGCAAGTGCTCCGCGCCCACCGGGACTCGAAAATGCACCCCCTGCGGCTGGAAATTCTCGAGTAGGGACGTGACGCGATCCCCGAGCCATTGCGCTTGGTACTGCGTCCCTGACCGCGTCACGACCGCGCGGACGCACAGATTGACAAGCTTGGTCGTGAGTGCGCGGATAGATAGCATGGTCGCGTTACCGCTGTTGCCTGATCGGTTTGGTCCGTTTGGCTTTTGGCCGGCCCGCCTTCGTGACCGGGTTGAGGATCGAGTCCGGCCATTCGAGCAAGCTGAATGCCTGCGGGCGAGTCAATTCGATTTTCGTGATCAGTTGCCGCTCGCTCACCTCGATCGTTGCCGACACCAGCAATAGTCTCTCGTCGATGCCCAGCACGTCATCCTTGACGTGGTGGTGGTCGCCGGGAGTCCACGGAAAGCCCCGCTCGTCTAAAATGCCAGGCATCGTGTACTGCACCCGGATCGAACGCCCCGCGCGTACGTTACGCTCCCATGTACCGCGGCGTTCCAGCTGCTTACGGTCGGATGCCGTATCCGCCACGATCACCAGCGGGCGATACCGCTTCACCTCGGGGTCCGTGATCCCGTCGACCTTACGCGTGACCGTGACGGGATCGCCGTTGGTAGCCACGGCGGACGTCTGCGACCGCAAGCGGTACTCGGAAAACCGCTCTTGCATGTCTTCGGAGAAGTCGCGATCGATCGCTTCGTCGACCGGCAGGTGGTACACGTCGCCGACAAACTGCAACAGCTGGAGCATTCCGACATTGCCGTCCGCCAGCGTATGGCACAGAAACCCGCGGTTTTTGACCAGTCGGTCTAGCGCGTCGTGTACCGATTCGCCCTCCATGATCGCAAAGCGTGGTAGCGCCTCGGGATCGGGCGTCTGTTGGGCCACCGTCAGCCCGAAAGGCGCGACGAGATCCTCCGCAATTTGCTTGGCCGTCTTATTGTCCCATGCACCGCCCTTGTGAATGGCGGAACAGTCCACGAGATCGCCAGTCTTGGAACGCCCCGCCGCCGTGAGCGTCCAGGATCTGGCATCGACTGTGAATGTCGCCACGTCCACGTAGCCGGTAACGAGAATGTGCTTGCCAAACTTCACCTGACACGCGGCGCCGGTACGAATGGGCCACGGTTCGACGTGATCGCTCCAACGATCGATATACGTCAATCGGAACGAGTGGGCGAAGCGGTCCAGCGAACGCTCGATATTGACCTCGACCCAGCTAACGTACAGCTTGCCGTCGACCGTGAGCGAGATCTGCTCGTCAATCATGACGTCAGCACCTCTAACGTGGTCCGGCCGGGGACCATCAAAGGATGCACGACGTGCGGGTTGCGCGCGAGTAGTTCCTCCGCTCTCGTGGCGTCGCCGTAGAGCTGATAAGCGATCGTGAGCATGGGCACCGGATCCGAGGTCGTGTAAGTCGTAACCTCGGAAAGATTGATCGCTATCTCGCCCAACTGTTGCGCGATAGCGGCACTGAGGTCGCGCAGGGCATCGAATACCGCCACGTCTGGCTCTATGCCGCTGATCGCGTAGTCGCTGACGCTGTCGATGGCGTCCTGGATCGTTTGCAACACCGAGCGCGCTTCATCGGCGCTGGTATACGTTGCGTTTGCTGCTGCCGTGGTCGCGCTCGCGAGCGCGCTAGCACGCACGGCGATCAACATCTGTGCGCGGTTGTTCCGCTCCGCGTCGCGCGAGGGCGTGTCGACAGGCGGCGGTTCTTCGCTATCCGCGCCCAGCGCGGCGCTAAGAACCACGACCTCTTGCAAGTTGCCGATGCCGCGACGGTTGCGGCCCGTGACGGTATTGAGCGACTGCATAACGCTCGCGATCGTGGCGTCGAGGGTGTTGTAGAGCAGCTGCGGCAGGTTGATCAGCATCGCGGTTTCGTTCGCGATCCGCTCGATCTGCGCGGCATAGTGCGCCGGCACGGCGAGAGCGGAGCCGACGATCGCGTTGATGTCGGTCAGCCCGTCGATGATATCGTCGAGGACTTCCAAGTTGCTGAGGGCGACGAAATCTGGCACGTCGAGCGAGAAGTGACTGCCGTATGCCTTGCCGGCTTCTTCGCGCACCACCTCGGCTTTCTTTTCGGTGTCGTCTTGCTTGTCAGTGGCGTTATCGAGTTGTCCGATCTCGTCCCGCGCCTCGATCGCGTTGAATTTGATCTCGACCATGCCCCCCTGATCGGTGGACTCGACAAGACTGATCACGCCATCGGTGACCACGTAGACGCGGCCGTAGATCGGATGCACCAGGAGCTTGCGCCCCGGAGCCTCTAGCACCTTGATCAACGCATCGCGTTGCTGCCGAAGACTCGGCCACAAACGCGTTTCCAGCGCGACTCCGCCTTGCGGCTGCTCTAGCAAAAACGCATCGATCGAAAACTCACGTGGTGCACGGCCCATGTCGCGGTGCGCGACGCCCGCAGAATCAAACGGCAGCCGATAGATCGCCGTCTTGCGGCCCATCGCGGTCGTGTGCCCGCGCGTGTGGAACGCTACGCCGTCGAGCGAACCCAAGTATTCGTCGTCAGCGTAGCTCATTGGCTGGTATTCCCGAGGGACATGAACGGAAATGTATCGCCGCTGCCCTGCTTCAACTGGAGCTTGGCCTTGAGTTCGTCGCTTAGCTCGACCATCACATACAGCTCACCGGGGACGTGGGGCTTTGGCGGCGCTCCTGGTCCCTCGGTAGGCGCTAGGACTCCTTCCTTCAGCCCCAACGCTTGCGTTTCAAGGTTACGCTCGCGTCTCGCGCGCTGCTCCGGCGTCATTTTTGCAAGCGTCTCAGCGCGTTCCCGCTCAAGATTCTTCTTCCGAAATTCAGCGACTTTCTTCTTGACGTATTCGTCCGCGGTCAAGTCCGCGTCGCCGCCCATTTCGCCTCTAGCTTGCATATTGGACCACGCCTCGTAAGCGCTTTGCTTGACGAATTCCTCCTGTTCGTAGTCGTCCTGTACATCTTTCTCTTGGATATCTCTGCCGAAGGTACCTTCAGGCGCGTATTTTCTGGCGATGTCACCCACCACGGTTATCATCGTGCTGATAGCGCCCGTGGCGAGGGTCAGGGCAGGCGGTAGCAAGTTCGTCAACGCCGCACCAAGTTCCCCGACCTTCTTAGCCGTTTCCTTACCTTCGGATCCGCGCATAAACCGCAAGAGCCCGTCCACCGCTTCGTTCATCTTGGGGACGTTCATCTCGCCGATATTTATCTTCATCAACTCCCACTGCCCGTTGACCTGCTGAAGTTTGTTTTTCAGCGTGCCGCCCATGAGATCAGCCTGATCCTTCATGAGGCCGTTGACCGCCGCGATGTCGTTGCGGTTCTTTGTGAGGTTAGTAATGCCGCTCTCGCCTATCTTCGAGTCGCCGAGAAGGGCAGATGTCGCGGTCATGCCGTACTGACCGAACATGATCTTATTGATCGCCATTCTCTCTGCACCTTGGATCCCGTACTTTTTGAAACGCGCCTCCAAGTCGTTCAGAAAACCCGGAATATCTTCGAACCCCTTGCGCAAGTCGTCTTGCGTGAGATGGATCTTGTCGAGCTGTTTTTGCGCCTGCTTCGCACGCCGGGGAGGCGCTGCGATCGCCGAGAGCAGGTTACGCAAGCCCGTGCCGGCTTTACTTCCTTTGATGCCGGCATCGCCAAGCGACACGACCATGGACAGGACGCTTTGAAGTGAAACCCCGGCATCCCGCGCCAGCGGGCCGACGTACTTCATCGTGTCGTAGATTTCGCTAACGCTCAGAACCGACAACTGATCGGCTTTCGTCAGCATGTCGCCGATGCGCTCCATATCGCCCGGCTTTTGCATGCCCATCTGTCCGGACACGCCAAGCAAAATCTCGGTCGACTTTTCCGGAACAATGTCGTTCGCCTGCGCGAAGCGCAACATAGTCGGAAGATCCCTAGCCAGGGTTTTACCCCTGCCGGCTGCTGCAAGCCCTACCGCCGCCTCCGACGCTGCGACGGGTCCGTATTGCGTCTGTCCGGTGAGCGACTTGACGGCCTCGCTGGCTGCCTTGGCGTCTGCAAAACTCAGCTGCCCCTTGGCGCGGACGCGCGCCATGTTGTGCTCAAAATCCATCAAGGGCTCAAGCGATGCCGCGACAGCGCCGCCGACCATCTTGAAACCTCTATAGAGACCCTGTGCCACTATAGTGCCGCGCGCCGCCATCTTGAGGAAACTACCGAAGCCTCCGGTCGCCTTGCCGGCCTTCTTCGTGGCGTCCTCGATCCCGAGCATAGCTTTCGCCTGCGCGTCCAAGTGCCGTCTGATTGCGGCCCCACCGACGCGCTTGAGCGCGGACTCCAACGTGTTGAGCTGCTCGATGCCATAGACACTCAGCTTGACGTTGAGATTGGCGGTAGTGTCTTTAGCCATGGCCGCTCACGCATCTATAGCACGGATCCGCGCAATTTTGCTCTAGCGACGTCGCCCCAGAACGTCAGATCCCACATGGTTAGCCGCTCGAACTCGGACGGGGGCCAGCCAAACGCCATCACGATCAGCTGGACGAGTTCGAGCGGATTTACTCTTTTCCCTCGTCGTCGCTTAGCTCCGTGACGATTCGGGCGGCGAGGTGCTTGTAGTCAGAATAGGCCAGCTTCTCGACCTCCGCGGGGACCATGCCGGTCACGCGCGCGACGATAGCGGCGATCATCTCAGCGGCAACGCCGGACGCCTTCGCGCCCGCCAAAAAATCGGCACATTCGAGTGGCTGACGCATGGTCACCGTCTCGATCTTGCCTTTGTTGATCGGGGACGTGATCGGGTGCTTCAGTTTTAGGACAAACGGGTCGCTCATACGGAGCCCCCGTCGTCGTCATCCACACATACAATTATGACGCCCATGCATAGCACAAGCGCGGCGAGTAAAATGAACATACGGGTACCTCTCCCGTTATGCGACCTACCGCTGGACTGCGGCGCGGCCCATAAATTCTACATCGCAGTCACCTTCGCCGCCGGTCAACTCGGGCGGCTTACTGCACCAGGCACCTGCTACGGTATAGGTGGATCCGGTGTCAGTCTCGAAATCGATCGTCACGTTGACTGCGTTCGCGATCGCGATCAGGTCGCTAGATGCCGTGTGCGCGATGGTTGCGGAGACCTTCGCGGGCACGGGTTTCTCGGTATAGCCCAACACGTCGTGATCGGCGACGACGGCCGTGCGTTCCTTACCGCCGATCTCGATCTTGGCCTTCTCTTTCGCCGCCAAGCTCAAGCCGTCCATACGGATGACACACGTTCCTGAAAATTTGAGAGCCATAGAATCCTACTATCTCCGGAACTGGAGGCTGTACGCGCCGACGAGGAAGTTGTTCATCAAGTCCGGCGGCAAGATAACGTTCACGCGGTTTGGATCGCTGAGGTCGCGTTCAACGAGCAGCTCCGCCTTGAACTGCTCCAGCGCGCCCCGCTCGACCAGGCCCGCGCTTGCCCAGTCGATGTACAGGCTGATCACCTCGCCGCGGATGATCTTGGGCGTGGCGATCGGTTGGCCCGTGACTTCGCTGCCATCGTCCGCCAGGAGGAAGTTGCTGAACTTCTGCGCCATGCGGGCGCGGAGCGTGTAACGCAGCGTGTCAAGGATGCGCAGGGTGGTGAGATCCTGAAACGCTGTATCGGGCAGCCCCATTGCGTTCGTCTGATAGGTCGTAACCAGGCGTTCGATCAGAAGACGCCCATCGCTCGCCGCGATAACGGTCGAGATGCCATCGGAGAGCAACGTGCCGCGTTCTGATCGCGTGAAACGCGCACCACGCGGAGCCGCCATGCAGCCCGGCAAGGTGTGCCCGGTATACGCTCGGGCCGGATGGATCTGCGCTTGGAGCGCGGCGTCGGCTGCGATTTCGGCAGCCAGTTCCCAGGGGGTCGGCAGTGTCGCCGCCTGCTCGCCCCCGGTGACTACGAGGCGATTGCTGTTATACCCGTTGCCGATCGAACTCAGCCCCGCCTGGGTGCCGTAAATCGCCGCAAAAGCCACGCCTTCGATCTGGCGAAAGGCGTCCGAACGCGATTCCATCTCAGTGACGATCACGCCTATCTCGGTCGGGTCGGCCGTTCCCAACGCGACCGTGTGATACTGATCGTCACCCATGAGCGGGATCACAGTGGAGTAGTCAGGCGCCGAGGCTCCCGCCGCCATCGGCGTGATCGTGAACGTGAAGCCGCTAGGTACACGCTCGCCAGGCAACGCGCAGACGGCGAGTTGAATGTTGTTGCCGTCCGGCCCGGCGTTGACAGCGGTGAGCCCGAGTCCCGTACCGACAGCGTCCGCCGCCAGCTGTACCGGAAGGTCGGGCTCCAGCGCGCACGCGGCAAGTGCCGCAGTTTCCCACTCCGCAGCGGTCATGCCTTTGGTAACCGCGACGTTTATCCTGCGCCCGCCGATGTAGAGCGGCGTCGAACCGCCTTCGGTAGCATCACCGGCAACCATGATCTTGCCCGTGGACTGCACGCCCAGCGCGGCGTCCTCCAGCGCGATACAATGCAACGGCGTCAGTGAATCCTTGCGTCTATACGCCGCAACCATCTGCGCGAGCTGAGACTGCGCGCCGAACAGCGCGACGGCTTCGTCCGGCGACCGCGGCGTGTAGATGACGCCACCAACAGCCGACCCTGTAGCGAGCTTAGCGCCGATCAGCAACGCCTCATGCGGCACCGCTTGGAGGCCCTGCGTCGCGCGAGATGCGTCGTACTCGACGTACGAACCGGGGCAGTAGATTGTAATCGGAATCGTGTTGAACGAGATGGTCATCTACTATTCCCTGCGGCAACTGTAGTGCACGACGTCAGCTATAGCAACACATCACGTCAAGTCAATTTCGTCCTCCGCGTCGGGAACTTCGCCCAGCGGGGCGTCGTTATCGCGCGGCGTGATATCGTAGGTCGCGTGGATCTTGGCCAGATCAGCGGTCGGAGAAACCAGTAGCTCGTAGGGACTCAGTTCCACGTCCTGGCACCAGCTCACGGCCCACAATGAGATCCCTTCGGCGTCGATATTTTTGTCGTAACAATTCGCGGCTTTCACGTCGTTCGGCGGCCCGACGTCCGCCAAACCCCAACCCGAGAGTGGGTGTCTGCATAGGATGTTCAAGAGGCTATGGACGACATCCATGCTCGAGATGTCTTTTGCCAGCCCGGCCTTGTTAGCAGTGAGGACCGTGCAGCATACGAGAGTATCGGCTAGCGGAATCCCGCCGTGGTCCGTCTCGCACTCGACGCGGACAAGGGAAACGATCACCGCAGGGGTACGGCTCGCGTAGCGCTTGACCTCGTGGAGGTCGTAGTCCCCGCCGTGCTCGAACACGGTCACGCCAGCCAGGCGCCTGTCAGCGCGGAGCGAACTCGCGATACCCGCCCGGAACTCAGTAAGGGTGCTCATAACGAGCGCTCCAACCAGTCGTTGATCAAAACGTCGATCTCTTTCTGATTGCGGCTAGAGATGCCCAAAAACCTGCGCCGTTTGTTGACCGCCGCGGAGTAGTCGACACCCGCAGTCACCGAGGCGCCCTCCTTTGTGACGCTCGCGTTGATCGAGTCGCGCAAGCCTCCCGTAGCGATCAAGAGGCTATGCCCCGCACTACGCGTTGCGGCATACTCCGGGCTCCACGGCGCCCACTTTCGTCCACTAGGCGCGGTCTTTTCCGAAGTGATTCGGCGCCTGGTCTGCTCGACGAGAAGCTTGCTAAGTTGCCGCTTCACCGTACCAGACGCTCGCAAGCGTTCCTCGATCTCGTTGATCCGCCGGATCAGCATCCGCATCTGGCGCTCGTCGAGTTTTAGCGCCGCCACGGCTACAGCTTCCGCAGAGTGTCACGGGTATAGAGCCGCGAGCCGCAGACCCGCTCGACTCGCTGCTGCTTTTGGATGACGATCTGCGCGGACTGGGTCGAGTTCGGGCTTTGGATAAGTTCTTGGTCGAACGTCAGGCGACGAGCACCCGTCTTGATGTCGAGCATGAACTCTTTGGCCGACTCGTAACGCTCCTTTTTCTGGTTCGTCATGGTCGGGGCGCCCTCGCACAGTTCGTAAATCGCGACGTCGATGCACACCTTGACGAGTCGTCGCGGAAACGGCGGCAGTAGTGGCAGTGCAACACGCCCCGCGAGGTAGGCATCGATCCAGTCCGAGGCGTCCTCTAGGGCGAGGGTGAACGCATCTTCGTCGAGGGTGCCGTCCCCGTCACGGTCGCAGCTGACGATTACGTAGTCCTCGTCGTAGCGATCAAGGGCGTCCTGGATCGTGGCGTACGCGGCCACGGCTATTCATCCCGGATCTGCAAACGCTTGTCGGCGCGCAGTTCGTCCCACTCCGCGTCGGTAAACTCCTTTATCGAAACACGCTCACGAACGGGCGTCCAAAGACGCTTGCAGCGCCAGTGCTTCACGAGTGCGCGCACCGAACGCGTTGGGGTGGCCGGCCCACCCGCAGCGTCCTGCCCGCCACTGGTTGAGGTAGAACCAGCTTCAGGCGCCACAGATGCGCCGGCCTTTTGTGCGGGGGCGGTGGCTACGGGCAAGCCTTCGCTGTAGCCGAACAGTTCCTCTAGCAACACTTCCTTGTCGGTCGTGTCCGTAAGGGTCGGAAAGCCCGCGTCGAGCGCCATCTGTTTCAACGCCTTCGGGCTGCGGTTCAACAGCTTTAGGCGGAACTCGTCGTACTTGGCATTCACGGGGGTCTCCTTCCGAAAGAGACTCACGGCAACCAGCTAAGGTAGAGCGGCGTCAACATTTTGTACGCTGGATTCTGCTTGGCGCTGTCCGTGGCGCCAGGGTTCATGACGTCACTGGTGTAGTTGCCGGAGATCATCGGCGAGTCCAGGATCGTCAGGATCTTGTCCCGGTTGCTGGAGCCGAAAATGATATGCGTCGGGTCGTAGCCCATTTTTTTGCGACGCCCGGCCTCGTTTTTGAAGTCGCCGCGGTAGTCGGACATGATGTTGCGCAGGTCCAGAAGCTTCTGGACGGTCACGTCGTCTTCGCAGCGGATGATCTGCTGCCACAGACCATAGGCCGTGCCCATGCTGGCCTGTGCGCCGAACAGGAATTCTTTGTTGAAAAAGACCGATGGGTCGCTGAGGTTCTGGTACGAGACATACTGCGCTGCTTCGCGTTCCAGAACGATAATCGGCTTGAGCGAGCGGCTGAGATCCGCAACGTACCAGGGATGCGCGGCCTGCGGCCCGCCCTTGCCGACGTAGTTGCTGACCAGCGACTCGTCGCCGTCCTCGCCGATCGGGTGATCGGTATCGAAGAAATTTTGCCCGTCGTAGCAGGGGAGGGTATTGCCGAGGTCGAGCGCTTCGCACGCGAGCCGAGGCTTCAACAGTTTAGCGCCTTCGCCACCGGTGAAAGCCTGCATGGTGTACGGGCTGATAATCCCGTCGAGAACATCGCGCCGCAGTACGCGATGCGAGAGTTCATATTCGTCGTAGGTCGCTTCGTACGTCTTGGTTTCGAGCTGTTTGAAAATTCGCGGTCCGACCCACTTACGGAACTCGTGGAAGTCTCCCAGCCAGTCAAAGCGCATCGTCCGAGTGCCGAGCGGCATCGTCGTCGAGAACGCGTCGACCGCCGTCGTCTCACCTGCACCGAACCCTTCAGAGAAGCTACTTGAGAGCTTTTTCCAAAGGATTTCGAGAATTTCTGCGTTGATCACGTTGTGTCCCTATTGCGTCGAAAGGTTACTATAGTGACCACGGGCTACTTCGTGCGCCCACTAGGACCAGGAGGGTGATCGTCGATAGAACGCACCGGATGCCCGGTTACGGGACTTTCCGGATCGGTTCTATTGGTCGGCGTCTCTCGCGGCGAGAGGTCGTCAGGACGCGCCAGCGCGACGGGCGGAGAAGCAGGAACCGCGAGCGGAATCACGGCGACCGACACCTTGTTACCCCCGTCAATCGACTTGATCACGCCAGCAATGGAGCGCCCCGTCGCGACCTTGCCGACCGTCTGGTTGTCGACCCAGTAGCAAAGATGCAGGACGTCCGCCTGACTGAGTTCGTCGGCACCGGGCGGCGAATTCCAGAACTGATACACGCCTTCTTCGATGTCCAGGCGCTTGCCGCCATCGGTATTGTCTACGGTGTCCCGCGCAACACCACGCGTGAGCAGACCGGCGGTAGATGCCGCATTCACCGCGTCGCCGTTGGCGTCGAGGCAGACGCCGGCACCCTTGTAGATGACTTCGCCGTCTTTGACGGGATCGTTTTGCACTTCGCCGATGCGCTTACGCGCGTCGCGGGGTCCAGTGAGCGCCGCCATTATTGAACCTTGTCCAGTTGGGAAACGTCGATCTTTGCCCGTTCGGCCCATGCAAGAGCCGTTGCGGAGTACTCTTTGGTCTGCTTTGGCTTGATTGCCGGGATAGCCGCGGGCGTAGTCGCCACGACGGCCGGCGCGCTCTCGTACAGCGCGGCGACGGCCTTCAGCTGCGCGGGAGTGTTGCCACATGCAGCGACGAACTTCTCACGCGCTTCCGGAACGAGCTTGCCTTGCGCAACGAACGCCTCAAAGCGCGCGACGACAGCCGCTGCAAACATCTCTTGAATCTCCGCGGTCGCAGCGTCGACGACGGGCGCGACTTCGATCTTGGGCGGTTCCGCCTCCGGCTTCGCAGCCGGCGCAGCGGTAGGAGTCTCAAGCTTGGTTAGGCGTTCCGCGATCGGTGCCATAGCCTCAGCCAGTAGTTGCTTGAACTGTTCTTCGTTCATTGTCGCCCGGTCTGTGTCGGTTATTGCGGCAACTGTAGTTGCACTTGGCAACTGTTGCAACTGCCGTGCGTAAATTTCCGGTAGTGCCCGGAAGCTAAACCGAGCATCGGCCTGTGGTTGCTGGCCCTTCGCGGGCAGGATCTCGTCCACAAAGCCGTGTTGTTTCGCCTGCTTAGCGGTAAACCAGGTCTCAGCGTCCATCCATTCGCGAATCTGTCGCTGGCTTTGCTTCGTGCGGCCGGCGTACACGTGAACCATCGCGTCGTCGAGATTTTCGAGCGCCTGGACGTCCGATCGAAGCTGCGAAGCAGTCCCGCCCGCGAACGCGCGCGAGTTGTGGATCATGAATTGAGCATCTGCCGCAATGGCAATGTGGTCCGCAGCCATCGCGATCACCGTCATCGCCGACGCGGCAACGCCGTCGATCTCCATTTCAATATGCTTACCGGACGCCTGCAAGAGCGCGCGAATCGCGTGCCCTTCAAGCGAGTTACCGCCAAAGCTGTTAGCTCGGATCTTCAGCTTCGTGGCCTGCGGCGCATCACGCAGCGCCTTGCTGACGCGTTTGTAGGAGATGCCATCGGGCGCCCACTCATCTCCGATGTGCCCGACGAAGCTGAGTTCGAGAGTTTCGCCCTTGGCCAGCGCTTCGAACTTCATGCGGGTACGATAACACTACAGGCACCAGAAGCAACTATAGTGACGGCCTTATCCGGGCATCGGCTTTCCGCGCTTGCCCCCGTCGAGCTTCGCGCCCGCGTGATCGCCGCCTGGCTGGGCGCCCGGCAGTAGCGGCGCCTTGAGCATTTTCTCCCCCGCCCGCGCGGCAGGGATCTGAAGCCGGTCGCGAAGCCACTGCTCGGGCACTTCCATCCCGGCTTCACGGACCCACGGCAGGATCGCCGAGGTAAAGGCTTCAATGTCAGCAGGAGGCGTGATGTCGATCTCGAGATGCAGCTCGGGGGTGTTGAGCCCGAAATTCAGCTCTCGCCACTGGTTGATCAGCAGATCGCACGTCGCCGACACCGCCAGCGCGTCAGCTTCGCGGAGATCTTGCCGGACTTCGCGACGAGCTTGCGCAATCGAAGCACCTTGTCCGGCACTCGATCCCTCGGTGCTAGGCGCGGTGCCGAGAATTGCCTTCGTACGTTGGGCATCAAAGTACTTCGCCAAACCGAGAAAGACGTTATCCCCGCTCGGGGGTCGGCGAGCATCAAGGATCTCGATCTGCATCGTATCGGGAAGCATGCAAGCGGCGTCATGTCCGAGATTGACGAGCGCCTCGCGGAGTGTCTGCTGCTCGTCGTCGGTAACCGTCGCGGGGTTGAATTTGCCGATGCGCAACGGCATCCCGAACGTCTCTGCAAACGCCATAAAGTCATTGATGTCGCTGGTTTTGAATAGGTGGTTGACGGCCACCAGGCGGATCAGTCCGGCCCGGAGCTTGAGGCCCGCGCGAATCTGCGGGTAGTGCACGACGAACCCCGGCGGGAGCGACACGCCATCGATCACGCCATCTTTTCTCATGCGCAGCTCGCGGAGCGTTTCGCGGTCGTACTGGAACGCGCGCTGGTCGCAGAACTGGAACTCTTTGAAGCTCCACGGCGTGGTGGTCGTATCCCAGATTGGATAGATCACCACGTACCCCATGAGCACGGCGTCCATGAGGTCGCGTAGCAGCCAGCGCCAGATCGGTTGATCGACGACCGTCTTCTGGCACAGCTCCGCCAGCTCTCGACCGCGCTCGCTATCGACGACGGGCTTGACGCGGAGCGGTGCGCCCCAGATCGAAAGTCCGCGCGTCTGAAGGTCAGAAAACAGATCGAGATCGCGCTCGGGCGCCTCGATCCCGAGCGTCAGCAAGTCCTGGTTATCGCCCGCGTCGTTCTGGCGGAGAATGTGCCCCAACGTTGCCGGCGTGAGGCCGGGCGCGACAGAGTCTTTGTACCGTTTCTTCGTGCGATCGAAGATCTCCGCGGGTGCTCCGACGCGGTGAATGCGGTTCGGGGTGAGTGGCTTACCGTGTTGATCGAGAATGACGCCCATGGCTACCAATTCCGCCGCGCAAAGCCCCTTGTACCGCCGATCGGCACTATAACAGCTCCCCGCCGAGCGCGCTCGCGCGGTGGGTACATCGCCAATTTATCGACATTCGGCGGTACCCACAACTCCTCGACCTTGGGCGCGAGATAGAACGGGGCAGGGTGCTGCTGCATCCACTGGTAGGCGAACGCGAACGCGACGACCGCGTCATCCTTCTTTTTCGGCGTCGGGAAGTCGTGCAACTGGTTCCAAAAACGATCGTTGACGGCGCTTTCCAGGTAGAAGATTTCGCCTCGCCATACCGCCCGCGCCGCTTCACGCGCGACGTACTCTTTGTTCGCGGTCGCGATAATGTCGCACGGAGCATGCGCCTTCACGCGGGCGCGGACGCGTTCAGACTGGTCTACGCCGGCCTGCGCCGGTTCGCTGAAGATCCCCACCGTGGTCGTGGGGCCGTCCTGGATCGCCATGCGCTCGACGAGCGCCTGGACCGCTCCGGGGGTGTCGCGGTGGAACGTCGTATCGAGGATTATGATCCGACCGTTGCGGGTGCGCCCGAGCAGCACCGACACGGTCCAGTCGGGATCGTCGAGCCGAGGATCGCGCGCCTTGAACTCGCCCGAGCGCTGGATGCCAGGAACCAAATTGCCGGTAACAGGCGTCGCGGCGAAGTCCCAAATGCGGCATTTTTGAACGATTTCGGCGGCCTTGCCATCCTGCTGGTTCAGGGCGCGTTGCAGCTCGGTCGCGCCCCAAATCCGAAAAACCGATTTTTGAAAGTAGTCGCCCGCGGACTCTTTCGCGTTCCAGTTACCGCCGAGGTAGCGTGCTTGCTCGATCGCGGGAAGCGATTTCAGGTTGGCGAGGTAGCTCGGATCGGCGTCCAGTAGCTTTCGGTTATCGTGGACGAGCGCCGGAATGAATGTCATCGACATCACGCTGTCCGGATCGCCGTCCACGTACTTCACGAGATCATCGGACGAGTCCGCCCAGACGATCTCATCCTTCATGCGAACCCAAAAGCGAACCTTGCCGCAGCGCTCGCGCCTCGGGAACCCGTCTTCGCCAATCCACCAGTCCAGCAGGCTCCGCAAGTAGCAGTCCGGGTCAGGGTTCGTCGACAGGAGGAACTGCTTTGGAACGCCGGACATGGTGCGCAGGCGGGAGTTCATGAAAAAGAACTGCCCGCCGACAAAGTCGCTCGCTTCGTCAAAATTGATGAACGCGTACTGCTTGGACTTGTGCTCTTTCGCGGAGTCCTCGTGCTGGAGGTGGCGGAACTCGACGCGCGTTTGGTAAGGCGGAAAGCGCCACTCTAGAGGGCGCTGGGTCATTTTCCCGCCGAGCAGCGGGTACATGTCCTGGGTCTCGTCGATGATCGAGCCCGAGCCTTCCAACATGGTGAAGGTTCGGCGGAAGATCGCTGCGTTGTAACCTTTGACGTTGACGTACTTGGCTGCGCGCCAGGCGCCAAACCACGACTTGCCGCCGCCTGCGCCGCCCCCGTACACGAGAATGCGGGCCTTGCTCTTAGCCGCCATCGACTGCGGCCCCGCCTGCGGGCGGATGTCGCCGTCGTCGCTATTCATCGTAGACCACTCGTCGCGGGCGAGGCGCAGGGGCGTCGCTGTAGCCGAGCTGACTGCCGTCAGTTTCCCCGAAGTGCCGCAGGAGCAGCGCAAGGATTGCCGCGCGGTCGACGAAGATGTATTCCCAGCCGTTCCGGCCCATTTTGGCCCCCTTGACGGCCGCGCGAAGCGCTGGAGGTAGCCGGTCGGGGGGTAACGGCTCGCCTTTGCCGTCAACCACGGCACCCACGTCCCACCCGCTAGCGAGCTGCCATAGGGCTTGGATGACCTGATCGCGGATGTCGCGGTGCCGCTCGCGCCGGTCGGCTTGGATAGCTACGAGGTAGCGCTGAACGGCCTGTTTTTTCAGGAGCCGATCACCGGCGCTTGCGCCCTCAAAACCGGCCTCTTTGGCCGCACGCGCGATGTTGAATTGCTCGTCCTGGACGAGGATATCGACAAACGCCTTCTCCGCCGGCTCAAGTTGCTTCGAAATCAGCGCAATCGCGTCCGATTGTCCCTCTAGCGGCGTCACGTCGCTACAGTAGCACGGGTCATGGCTTTTTCGTACTCCTGGACGAACACGCAGAGGCGCGGGTGCCGGGCGGGGTCGGGTTCGGGCGTCAGGGGCCAGTGTTTGGCCATGATGCGCTTGAACCTGCGCCGGGACGTCCGGTTGTTCTGGGTATGCGGCCCGAGGAGCTTTTCTAACTGATCGTTGACGAAGTGCGGCGCGGATGGGGGCGGATCGTAACTCACGTAGCACCCCCGCGGCGCTCGCGGTCGAGCGCGATCAGGGTCTCGCCTAGTTCTTTGAACCGGCGATGTATGTAGCGGTCCACGCGTCGATCAAAGGACTGTGAAGGCTCCCCGCGCTCTTTCTGGAGCGTGTCTTGGGCCTCCTGCGCGATCACGAGGTGCAGATAGTCATCTAGGCTCATTTCAAACCCCGAATGCGCTGCGCGATCACGGCATCCCGAGTCACGAAAAGGTGCGTGTATGCGACATCGTCCGCGGGTACCGGGCACGACTCGACAACCAGCGCCGCGCGTTCGAACGCGTCTTTGCGAACGTCTTGGAACGCGAGACAGATCGCGCGGCACAGACGCGAGACGTCGAAGCCCGCCAATGCAGGACCCCCGCTCATGATCAGCGCGGTCGCCCGTCGCAAGTCGTCGTCAACGTGGCTCATGATCGCCCTCGGTCACTGCGATCTGGCTTTTGTACAAGTCCCGCTGATCCATAAGCGCCTGCAACGCGACCGCGATCGCGTGGGTAGGGTTATTCTCGCCGCGGTGTTCGCGCTTTCGCGCCACATTGTAGAGCGCCAGTGCAAGCTCGTCCGCTTCTTTGCTGGTGTCGTTCATAGCTGGTTTCCTAGTTCTTCGATCAAGTCCGCCAACCGGCCGTTGCTGTCGCCGCATGCGACTTCTTCGCGGATTGCGAACAGGCGGGTGATAAACGCGCGTCTTTCTTCAGCGCGTACTTGCGCGATTACTTGCGCGAGACAAACGTCAGGGCCGAGCAGAACGACGTCCCCGCGTAAGTGCCACGCTTGGATCAACTGGTCGGCCTGTCTGAGATCTTCGTCGGTGTAGATTTCGGTTCGCATGCCCGAATCCTATCGTCGGTCCCGAGGCCGGTCGAGATGCAATGACATGCCATGAGCACGTTCCAGATAAAATTTCCTCGGTGCGAAAACCCTTCGGCGTCGTGCTCGCGACCGCGCTGGATCTTCTCCGCGTGACGCACAGCCGCTTGGAAGTACTGGCGCCAGTTACTGCCTTTCAAGTAGTTGCCTTGCGCATACTTCTTACTCCCACGCGCCCCGGTGTCAGCTAAGAGCAAGACGATCGACTCGTCGCGTACATGGGTCTCTCGTCGTAAGGCATCTAAGACATAGTCAGGGTCCGCCGTTCCGCGATACAGACGTGAGAGCGCTTGGAGGGTGTCCAGGTACGCGAAATCGAGTTTGAAGGCGGCCCTGATCCCGCCCTCGTAGGTTAGGATGTAGTCGGACTCGGGCTTGTGGCCGTTAGCCCGAAGCGCCGTGGGGGCGGGGGCGGCCGGTTCGGCTAACGCGAAGCGGTCGGCGCACCATAACTGCCGCTGGCCGCCTTTGAGTCCGACATAGCCCTGCTGCTCGTACTCGATCTCGTACAGATGTCCCTTCGAGAGACGCCGGTGAGTCGCCGTCGTCGAGTTGCCGTCGCTCCCGTCATCGTTCACGCAGATCACACGGTCGCCGACTTTGAAGTTGTCCATGCAACTAGAGTAGCGAAGCGCCGCTATAGTGACAAGGGACGGAAAGCCAAACGCCGCACGGGTAGTGAGGACCCCGTACGGCGTTCGGGTACGCATACGACTCGATCAGCCTATCGTGTCCCGGTACTGGACGGAACCTTTTTCGTTGCGATAACCTGCGCCGGCTATGGCGACGAAAAAGAAAACTAAGAGACGCCCCCTGTCCGAGCGCACGCTATTCGTGCTCGGTCTGCCACGAGAGATGCCGACGAATGAAGTGATCGAGCGCGCCGCAAAAGCGGGGTTTCCGCTCAGTCGAGAACGCTTAGCCAGCATCCGACACCAGCACAAAGCGCGATGGAGGTCGGGCGCAATCGCGCCCGTAGCCGAACCGGCTAAAAATGTGGGCGCGGTGGGTGCGCTCTCCGACGACGAGAGTGATTTCATGGGGCTGGTGCTGGGTATTGGGTACAATCGAGCCGCATCGCTGCTCGCTTCGTTCCGCGTGCAGTACTTCGACGCATTGAAGAAAGGGAAGGGCTAAAGACATGCGCACAGAGAACTCCGAAGTCAGCGCACGCGTTTTCGAAGCCATAGTACGCAGGCGCGGGCGCGAGTGCCCACGTTGCGGCGGACGCCATCGCGACACGGTCTACAAGATGTGCTCGGTCTGTCGCGATCTCACGGCCGCCTATCACAAGGCATATCGACACGACCATATCGCGCGAAAGCTGTGCCCCGAATGCGTGCAGGCCAAGGGCCGCGTTACGAAGACGTGTGAGACGCATCGGAAGTACAACAATGCGTTCCTCCAGAAAGTACGCGACGAACAACACGAGAAGGGACTTTGCAGATGGGGGCGTTGTTCCGAGACGGCGGAAGGATGGTATTGCGACAAGCACACGGCGAAATGTGCCGAGTACTACGCGAAACGCGTTCGTCGCGCCCGTCGAACCGGAGTACGCTGGGCGGCTTGATGATGGTTTTGCGCTCAGAAACCCGAGTAGTTAGCGCTACTCGGGCCTGAGTTTCGTCTACGCGCTCAGAAACGCGATTAGTTCGAGGAACTGTCGGGTTCCGGCTCGTCGATCATCTCCCGGCGCGTTATCTCGGCGAAAGTCAGCGTTTGCAGCGAGCACTCGTGTAGCCGTTCCGCTAGCGCTTTCAGCGCCGGGAGGCGCAGGGGGGAGTTTTCGTCCGATAGAATGACGATCGATTCCTCCCCTTCGCGGCTCACGCTCACGACTGCGATCGCGTCGAGTCCTAACTTGATCGCGAGTCCGAGCATGACCTGGCGGATGCGTTCGGCGTCGGTCACTGTTCGACGTCCGTTTGCCAGGGGTCCGGATCCGGATCGATCCGATCCGCGCACGCGCGCAAGTGCCTTGCGAGAGCGCTGGCGCCGCTATGCGTGGACTTGTACGCGCCGATGCTATGCCCGCCGTCTGCGTCGAGCACGACGAGCGTGATGCCTTGGAGATCGAACGCGTCCACGAGCAGTTTCGCGACCATGTCTATGACCGCGGCCTTGTCTCTGTCCATGGCCATGGTTCAGCTCGCCTGCCTTCCCTCGATCCCCTTGCTGATCTCGTTGGCGATCTCGCGCAGACAGTCGACCGAGCGTTGGAGCGCTAGCGTGCTCGTGCTGGTCGACACCTGGGCAGAGTAGTACGGGCCTTCGGGACCGGCTAACACGAGCACGATCACGCCATCCGCGCCGGTGGTTTGGATTAGGAACTTCGTGATGTCGAATAATTCCTCGGGGCCTTTCATGGGTAGAAAGTAACACGGCCGTCGTTTGTAGGCGCAAGCGGCCAGATCGGCTAAAGGGGACCAGGTAGGATGACTAGAGCCGGCCGATTGCACGCGCTTTCGAGAGAGCGCTATGTACGGGCGTGGACATGGGCATGGTCGTCGAATGGCATAACGTCGGTGAGTGGCGCTTTGGTTGGGTCGCGCGGCTGAACTCGTCGCGCTTCACCGTCGCGCACCGTCCCTGGTGGCGGATCGGGGGGCGGCATAAGCTCGTGACGCAAGGCTTGATCGAGTACGGGATCGTGAACGACGACGAGATGCGGGCGCGGGCTGCGGCAGCGATCGCTATCGAACCGGGGATCTACGCGGCCGACATGCGACGCGTGATCATCCACACCGACGACGGCCTTATTCTGGACCCGCGTCTTGCCCAGTGCATGATCCTGCGGTGGGAAGAGATGCAGCGGAGGCTAAGGGGATGAACGAAAACGAATTCTATTGCGACGTCCAGGTTCTGATCTCTCACGACGACGTTGCGGGTGCTCGGCAACTGCTCGCGTTGCTGGGCAGTAGCGAGGCGCGGAACAAAGCCCTTCAGGGGCAGAAGGTTCGGGTCCGGTGCCGGTTGTTGGAGGACGGGACGATTGAGGTGGTTACGTGACGGTGATCGTCTTGACGGCTGACCCGTCGTGGTACTTGAACAGGCCCCCTTGAAACCAAAAGTCGCCGACCTGCGGTGATGCGGGTGCTGCCTGTGCGAAGAAGCGCATCGCTGGTCCCGTTCCCGTGTTCTGTACCGATATACCGGGTCCGGTGCCGACACCTGTAGCAATGACTCCGGCGCCGTTAGGGCCTCCCCCGGTCGCGACCACGGCTGTGCCGCTAGAAGATCCGCCGGTAGCTCGCAAACCGATCCCAACTCCGCCTCCGACTGGAGGCGTGCCGCCGTTACCGATAAATTCGCCGCCTGGCGTACTTGCAGCAGCTCCGCCAACGGCCCTGACGCCCGCGCCGCTGCCGTTACCTAAAAAGTCGCCGCCTGCGGCATTGGTACCACCCAGCCCGGCAACGCCTGGCCCCGTACCGCCTTGGCCGTAGACACCCGCACCTGTACCGGTGGCTATCCCCAGCACGCCGCGTCCGTTGCCGGCGCCCGTACCTTGCACACCGATCGCGTTGCCGCCGGCCGCAGCGACCAAGCCAGGCCCCGAACCGCTGCCAAAATCGCCGCCCGGCCCCGCGCCTACGCAGCGGCCTTTGACAGCGGCACCCGTTCCAGAACAGCTCGCCTCTACGCCGACGCCATCTCCGGCGGCGTTGGCGATAAATAGCCCAGCAGATGCGTCAGTAGCGCCGCCTTCGGCGCGAATACCTGCACCTGAACCGACACCCTTCGCTAAGACGCCGCTGGCGTTACTTATCCCTTCAAACGAACCGCCGTAGCCCCCTCCGGTTCCGCCTTTTCCGTGAACGCCGATGCCTCCTGTACCGCCTCCGGTACCGTCTACGCCGATGCCAGTACTACCGCCTCCGACGCCTTCGACGCCGATCGCGTTCGTGGCTCCGCCTGTGCCTTTGACGCCCGATCCTGTGGTCAAGCCGAGCGCGGTGACGCCTTTGCCGCCGGTGTCTTTCGCGACGAAGTCTCCGCCTTTCGTGAATACGAGACGGTTCGCGACGATACTTGCGATAGCAGTGGCGGCAGCTGCGATGGCGTCGGCGAGCTGCGTGCTGTCTGACTTCGTGAGCGTGAGCCCGGCCGCAGTGATCGCGTTGGCTAACTCGTTCGTGATCGCGTTCAGGTGGTCTGCGCGGACGCGCGTGGGCAGCGTGACGCCGGGAGTGCCTTCGGTGTACTGGCCGCTGGCTGCTGTAGGATCGTCGGGGAGGTACATTGGGCTAGCGCCAGATTCTTGATGCAGACATGCGCATGTTACGCATGTACTTTACGGACGGGGTTGGCTCCCACGTGTTGCCGTTGTTCGCCGATCCGTAGAACTTTTGGTACGTTTCTACTGAATTGTGCCCGTTACCGCGCGTCGTGACGCCTCGCTGCTCTAGTGTTTTCTGGCCGTTTATCCACAAGGTGACGGTGGTCCCGCCCGCGCATCCGGTGCTCTCGGATCCCCACACGTAGTGCATCTCGATATCGAACCATTCACCGACTGGTAAGGGGATTTCGGACCAATCCGTCTCCGGATTTACGGCCGTCCATGACCATTTGACGCGCATCGAACCATCTTCGGCGAGCATCAAGCCCGGTTGCGTGTGCCAGCGTTCGCTATCGGAAACTGAGTGAAAATCCCATAAATTAACCCAGGGGTTGCTGTCGGTGCTTTCGTTGGCGGTAATTCGTTCCGGAAACAGCCATTCCACGGCTATGTACACGCCCGTGGGGGAGCGGACGAGTTCGTCAAAGGTCGCGTTCGCGAACGAGTAGATGCCGGCTTGGCTGCGGGAGCCGCCGTTGTTATCGAAGGTCGCGACGTGTTTCAGCGCGAAGCCGGGACCGCCGAGCGGATCGTTGACGCGGTAGAGGTCGACCTCGCTGTTGCCTCCCGTGGCCTGGCCTATGGGACGCTCCAGCTGTATTTGGCTGAAGCCGTAGGGCGCTTCCCCGCACGCGTTTTGGATGTCGTCTTGCCAGACGATGCCCGAGTGGGGGGAGGGGCGGGGGGTTGTGTGTCGTGGAGGTTGGGACGGAGAATGGGCGCAGGCGGACGCGGTTATGAGGAGGACGAGGGCGAGCGCGACTCTCATGGTCGCTATAGTGCCCGATTGACGTTAGAGTTGCAAGTCAGGTCACGATTCGTCCTTTTGCGGCGTGGGGATTACACGTGGCGCCTCCCCGACGCGAAACAGTATAAACCGGCCGCAGTCGACGCACTGCCATAGGGTGTTTTCGCGGTAGGCGATCGTGCGCCCGCAGCACGGCGCGGGGATCAGGAACACGCCGAATATGTCGGATTCGGGTTCGTCGTCGGGGTCGGTCACGGTAATAGCTCGTTTGACCGACGCGCGGCTATCTGGAGGCGCCTTCGGCGCACGTTGCGACGTTTTCGTGGTTGACAGGGGAACGCGCACTCGTCCCAGTTGTCGGGGTGGCGCTCGAACGTGCAGGCGTAACCGTAGTCCTCGACGCGCATGCGGACATTGTAGTGCACAAGGGCCGGAACAGGCGCGGGGACGCGTTCGAGGGCTAAAATTATAAAAATTCTGCTTAGGGGCTTGACCCACCTGCACGTACATGTCCCCACACCCGCCCAGGCCGGGGGGTTGCGCGCTTGTTCAACTACAAGTGCATGGGGGTCTTACGCGCAACTACAGTCGCTTGTGCGCGCACGTGTGTAGCTACAAGAGCTAGTCTGATACGGTCCCGTACTTGATTCTCGACCTCAGTACGGGTTAGCACGCACATGTGCGAGCGCATGCGCGCGAGCCGTAGCTTGTCGAGCGCTTCCCACTTGCGCACGAGCCGCCGCATGCGCGCGTCGCTTGGAATACCCGATGGTATGCGCGGTGGTAACGGCAAACGCGCTTCATGCGCTTGTAG
>Ga0163161_10000196_pt1 | contig 55511 bp, 71 predicted proteins | sample S45metaG_FD_129847 | JGI IMG/M metagenome (GOLD analysis project Ga0163161, IMG submission 129847) | Switchgrass rhizosphere microbial communities from Kellogg Biological Station, Michigan, USA - S4-5 metaG | ecosystem: Host-associated > Plants > Roots > Rhizosphere > Soil | place: USA... | reverse complement strand
TCACCATTTTGATCTTCAGAAGCATGGGCAATGAAGACCACATCTTTACCAAGGCTTATCAATGTATTGATGTATTGCTTGAATGTCTGGTTAGCTAGACCTTGCGCTTTAAGCTTTAATGCACCATCTTTTTGACGGTTGTTTGCCGTGAGTAATAAATGAGTTTTAATGCATTCAAGCATTGCGCCTACAGTATCAATAACAATTGTTTTATAAGGTGCAAGGTCTTGTGGTGTGAGGTCAGCAATATCTTTCCATTGTTGAACCTGTACAACTGCACCGCGACGGAGTTCACCTGTACGATGAGCACCACGGTCAAAGTCAAATGAAATAGCTTTATCCGCAGTAAAGCCCATAGATGTTTTACCTAGCCCAGGATCGGCATATAGGTAAACAATTATTGCTTGAACCAAAAGGGTTTGGTCAGCAGTGATAATAGGTAGAGCCATTTTTATTATCCTTATCGTGAGCCAGTGAAGCCGCGTTTAGTTTTATAAGCTTTGCGTTCAATTGATGAGATGTGAGAGTTACCCAAATCGATCGCCAACTTCTTTTTGCGTTGAAAGCTGATTTCTTGGGTGAGTACTTCCCAAACGTTCGGATATTCCTTTTGGAACTTAGCTACATCTAAAGGTGACTTAACTCCTTTAATGATTTTGTACAGCACAGTGCCATTAGCATTTGATGCATATACGATCCAACCAATGCGAACAGAGTAGAGGCCAGTATTGTCACGGCCCAAATATGACTTGTAGCCGTCAGGGTGCTTTTTGAAATTAGACATGTTCAGCCTCCTTACATTCGCATGTTCCAACAAATGCATAAGTAAGTGGGCCGGGCGCGCCAGCAGGAGTGACATCCTTAATATTTAAAGGAATAAGTTCCTTGCGATATTTAACTAAAACCACATCACCTTCGCGGCACTCAACAATCCCTTCTCTTGAAGAAAAACGAGCAGACTTAGATGTTTGAGTTACTTTGCAAAACGAAACTTCATCGCCAGCTTTAATTTCTGAACGATCAACAGGAATAACCTTATTGCAGGTAGGGCATTTATAATTTTTCATTAGGCTGCCTCCACCAACTTATTACGTTCGATGAAGCCTTTAAGAAGGGCATTGATATTGCGGTGATCGTTGTAATCCGTGAAATCACTGTACGACTTGCCGTTTACATCGGTAATTTCATTGATTGTGAGCTGGGTTACATCTACAGCAGTGAACTCTGAGCCTTGTACGCCGTAGCTGTCAGGATGAGCCTCAAAGTCAAAACTAACGCCCACTCGGAAGCCATCAAGTTTGATAACTGCTACGCCTGAGGTCTTACCTGTGATCTTTGCTGTTTGAACACCGTAACTACTAGGTTGTGTTTGCGGTGTGAACTGCGTGTTTGGTGCGAAGCTAGATTGAGCTGTCTTGTATTCACAAGAAGCTAAACCAGCAATCAAAACTAAAGCTGTAAAGCCCGTAACTTTGATTTGGTTGAAAGGAATTGCATTTACGTTCATAATTGATCTCGCAGTTTGCAAAGCACACATGATTTGACGGTCGGTGTGCTTTTTTGTTGTCTACGAGATAATAATGAACCAAAAGTTCATTTGTGTAAAGAACTAAAAGTACATTTTTAATGAACTGAATATTCTTTTTATTATTTTTAACAAAATAAAACCCACCATATAGGTGGGTAGTTATTTGAAAGTTATCTTCTAACTCTGCGCCCTTCAGCTTTCCACCAGTATTGACCCACAATTTGAACGTTGTCGGTTTCAATTCTTGCTGGGGAATAATACTCGTCTGGATAACGAACTTTATCTGGATTACGTGAAACGGCTTTAAAACCACCTTTACCCATTTCATCCCAATCAAAAAGTATTTTTACTTTTAATTCATCGCCCTTTAGAAAAGCATATATTTCGCCGTCGTAAATTTTCTTTGCAGATGTGTCAATTGATATTCTTTGGCCCGGATAGAGGTCTGGAACCATACTTTCACCATCTACTATAAACACTTTTGCAAATTCTGGTTTTACATCATATTTTCTTAAATCATTAATTGGAAACAACATTTTTACTGTACTAGGTTGTTCGATATTCAAATAACCACCTCCAGCACTAGCATATACATCATCATAATAATCAATCGCCAAATAACCATCTGGGATTGGGTCCCCATCCTCGTATGTGAGAATTTCTATATCTGTGATTTTTCCATTTTCTTTATTGGCTGATTTTTCACTCCCTGTTAATAACCATTCAATACCTTTTCCAAGCCATAAAGCAATATCAATAAGCTTGGTCATTTCTGGAATAGATTCACCATTCAGCCATTTACCAGCTGCTTTAGAAGAAACTTCAAATTTAGAAGCAAGTAAAACTGCTCGACCACGAACAGGAATCGTCATTTCATCAAGTGCTTCATTTAAGCGTTTTGCAAATTCAATTCTGTGATCAGTCATAAAAATATTACCAGTGAACCTTAAGTTCATAATAAAAGAGATTGAAAGAATTATCAGTTCTTGTTACAGTTGAACTATTAGTTCATAAATGGTGTCTTAAATGAACCTTAAGTCCTGCATAGAAGACGCTGGTGGCGTTTATTTAGTTGCACAGTGGATAGATCTCTCGCCTAGAGCTTTGTACAAGTGGATCAAAAAAGATGCTCTACCTCATACAGAGTTCTCAGGAACAACCACTTACTGCGAAATTATTGAAAAAAAATCTAAAGGCAAAGTTAAAAAAGAGACCCTCTTAAAAGCTGGTCGTCCTAAATAGGTGGATTTATGAGTCTTGAAAAAGAAGATCTTCGTTTGAAGATGCTCCCAGACATGATGGAGCGATTGCGTCTTATTGCAGACGTTAGAGGGAATGATTATGCACATCAAGCAATTGTCCTTTTAGAAAAAGCAATCATGGGTGATTACCACGAAGTTAGCTTAATGCTTGAAAGAGCTAATAAAAATAGGAAGAAAAGGGAGAGCTTGGGAATACTTGGGCGGGTTGGGGTAAATCCTGAATCTCAAATCTTAGAAATTAAAAAAGCCTGATGGTCGAGATCAGGCTTTTCAATTCATCAATACGGAAACCAATGAATATGCAAACTAATTTATCAAATCAATCTACTAAAGACAAACTTTTAGAACAAAAGCGCCAGCAAAGTTATCAATCTTGGCATGAACCAGCTTTAAGAACTCTTTCGGGTTTACTGGAAATCCGTAAGAAAAATCTAGCCCGTCAGAATCGTGATGAGAAAAATGCTGCTGTAACACGTGAAGAGTTTATGCAAGCACTGATAGATCAACATGGAAAACATGGTCTTTATCTCGGTCATGCTGGGCAAATCATCTCAAGTTTATATCGGGCTAAACGGATTCGTTACCTAGGTAGCACGTTCATTCAGTTGAATGAAGAGGAGTCTAAATGAATGAGTTGGCTCTTTTCGCAGGCGCTGGTGGCGGAGTACTCGCATCTTACCTCTTGGGATGGCGCACAGTCTGCGCAGTTGAACGTGATGCCTACGCCGCACAAGTTTTGGCGCAACGACAGAATGATGGAATTCTCGAAGCTTTCCCAATTTGGTCTGACATTACATCTTTTGACGGAAAATCATGGCGAGGAATTGTTGACGTTATATCTGGCGGCTTTCCATGCCAAGACATCTCTTCTGCTGGAAAAGGAGCAGGTATCGAAGGTGAACGTTCCGGGCTTTGGTCAGAAATGGCACGAATTATCGGTGAAGTACGACCTAGATACGTGTTCGTGGAAAACTCACCAATGCTTGTTTCCAGAGGACTTACAAGAGTCATCAGTGACCTTGCCAAAATGGGGTATGACGCGCAATGGGCACGTTTTTCAGCATCTAACTTTGGAGCGCCCCATATCCGTGACCGACTCTGGATTGTGGGCTACTCCCGCAGCGAGCGACTCAACTCGGGGTGGAAAAATAACAGCCAATATGACGGGAATTTCACTAGCTCAGCAAATAAATACTCCAGAACGGTGGCCAACTCCCAAAGCTTCAGATGCGAAGAGAATGGATTGTCCATCGGAGCGGAACAGGAAAAGCCCTTGTCTGGAATCAACTGTAAAGATGTGGCCAACCCCAAAAGCATCCGATTGGAACAAGCGAGGGAAGGTAAGTCCTCATCCGAGAAACGGCTTGCCAGGCGCAGTCATGAATTTTCCGACACCAACTGCGAGCGATGCAAACAAGTGGAGCAACGAGTCTTTAGCCGAACGCAAAGCGAAGGGCCGTCAGATCCGTCTCAACACAGCAGTTTCTCCAGAGGGTGGGAATGGTGGTCGATTGAACCCGAACTGGGTCGAGTGGCTGATGGGGTGGCCAATCGGGTGGACCGACTTAAAGCCATTGGAAACGGACAAGTTTCAATCGTGGCTACAAGCGCATATGAACATTTAGGGGAAGACCTATGAGCTTAGATGCCACTGTGTGGGCGTGGAGAGTAGAACTCCCCCAAATTAAAGGCGGTAGTAAGAAGCCTATGAAGCGCTTAGTACTACTTTCATTAGCGGATAGAGCTGGTGAAGACCATTGCTGCTATCCAAGTGTCTCACGACTATCTAAAGATACAGGCATGGACCGTAAAACGATTTTTAAGGTGATTGCTGAGCTAATCGAGGACGGTTTAATTGAAGATTCTGGTAAACGTGAAGGTTCAACAAAACAAGTTATTGTTTATCGCTTAATCGGTGTTAAGGGCAGAGAAGAAACAGGCGAAATTAAAAGCAAACAGTACCAAAAACGGAACTCTTTAAAAGAAGGTGATAACAGTACCAAAAACGGAACAGTTCCAAAAAAGGAACAGTACCAATTTTTCGGGCAAAGAGTACCGTTTTTCCGTGGAAACAGTACCAAAAACGGTACACAGAATCTATCAATGAATCTTTCAATAGAATCTAAAAATAAAAAATCTTGGCTTTGTTTTAAAAAACTTCGTGAAGAAATTTTACTTTCTGACAAGACAATAGATTTTGATCAACTCGTAATGCAGTCATGGTACCACCGAGAACTTAGAGCATTTGAACTCAACAATGCCGAAAAGAATCTTTGTGATGATCTTCTGATTTTTCATTTTGCGGATTGGTTGCTGAATGCAAGAGCCAAATACGAGCGCCGTCAAAATGCATCACAACCAGCTAAATCTTTTTCTGGTGAACAACAAGGTTCAACTGGTTTAAGTCAAAAGCAGATTGCTGTCTTCGCTGACAAGCTATCTAAACATCCTGAGTTTTCTAGCAAGTATGCCAAAGGTAACGAAAGCTATGAGCAACTTGCTGCACGTATCGCAGTGAAACTCGCAGATCCTGCACAACAGCAAAAATGGATGAATTACCTCATTCAAGTTGGATTTCAACAAGGCAAGGGAGCAGCAGCATGAATAAATTCGAGATTTTAGCGTGGGGTTTACTCATTTCATTTTTTACAGCAGCACTGAGCGGTGCAGTAGTTTTGTGGTGGTTAGCGCGTAAGGAAGTAGATGAGGTGGGGAGATGATTACAGCTGAAGTAGTTTTTGATGTTGACGCAATTAAAGTAGGTAAATACACAATCTTTGTTAATGACGAAAGTATGGATGGCATTGTGTACGACATTTATCAAGGCAAGAAACATATTGGTCATATATTCCCACTTGAGGACGCAATAAAACATTGCTTGGAGCAAAGCCAGTGAAAGCCATCCAATTTATCAAAAATCGCGGCGTTGATGCTGCAAAGGAAAGATTAAAAGTCGCAAAAGAAAGTGGTTTGGATATGTGGACCTATGGTTGGGGATTTACAACTAAACAACTTGAGAAAGCCCTGAAGGGCGCGGATATACACACACTTAAAAATTTAGATTTAGAAAGAGCAATTGTTCGCCGTGACAAATTGAGAGGCAGATACAACCGTAGTGGTTTATCTAACACAGATTACAACGAACTACTTCAGCTAGATAAGGCAATCGAGCAAGCAATCAAGGGGAGAGCTCAATGAGCAAGGTTTTAATCGGGGTTGATACTGGGGTGCATACTGGTTTTGCAGTAGCCATTGATCTGGGTAAAGGTGGCGAGCTCCAAGATGTTAGCTCTCTCACAATTACTCAAGCCATGAGTCGAGTTTTAGAACTTGTTGAATTACATGGTAAGGCAAACATCATGCTGTATATCGAAGATGCACGTTTACGCACTTGGTTCGGCAATGCAGATTCTCGTCAAGCACGTAGCGGTGCTGGGGTGCGTGAGGGAATTGGTTCAGTTAAGCGCGATGCTCAGATCTGGGAGCAATGGTGCTTAGAACAAGGCTTGAATTACAAGATGATTCATCCAGCGGCCAATAAAACCAAAACGGATGCAAAGTATTTCTTGAAATTAACAGGGTGGGCAAAAAGAACGAATGAACACGCAAGAGATGCGGCCATGCTTGTTTTTGGCCGATATGCAAAGTTTTGATGTGAATAAGGTTTTAACAAGTTGTTTTTTAATAATGGTAAAGGGTAAATAGGAAGGCGATTATGTTAGTTGAAAAGTTTGATTTTATTGAGTTACTTCGCCTTGCTATTGCTCAGAGCGAAGGTAAGGGGAAAATCACAAAATCGGTTGTCTTGGGAGAAATTGCTTTATTACCTGATGGTGCAAAGAAATGGGCTGAACTACTGATTGAGCGAGTTGATTTTGAGCGTCTTACAGAGGTTACAGAAACAAAGAAGATTTATGAGACCAGGATAATTAACGGCAAGGAATCAAAAAAACGTATTGGTGAAATACCTGGTAAAGTTAAAATTAAAAAAGGTGAAATTAATTCTGCTGATTTTTTCCGTGTTAGAAACTTCTTAGCTGGGAAGATCCATAGGGAAATGATTAAAAAGAATTTCAAGCCTAACAATTGCCAGGGAGATTTAACTAATGTGGCCAAAGGTATAGCGGAAGTTGTTTTACGTGGGCGATTATTTACCAAGGCAATGTGTGGTCATTGTCAGGGACTGGGTAAGCTTGAATTGTTTAATGCTAAAGGATATCCAGACGGTTCAAAGTTTTGTGAAAAATGTGCAAGTACTGGAAAACGTCCTTATACATTGCATGAGAAAATTACTATCGCAAAATTAAAAGTTTCTAAGTCGGGCTATTCTGAGCGTTATGAGCCATACGAATTAATTGCGGAAGCTTGCGTTGAAAATTGGGAAAATTGCATTAGAAAAAGTCTTGCGAGATCGTTTCATTTTGAACCTGAAGAAATTATCTTAGCTTGACATAGACAGAACGGTTAAGTATAAGTATTTCTAAAATGGGCGCTTTATACATAGATCGCCTGAAAGAATTTATCAAATTAAAGCCCACTTTCTAAGTGGGCTTTTCCGAGTCCTGTTGGGGTTGCTGTCGACCTCCTTGTAAACGGGAAGGTTCTGAAGCTGTGTCACTACTGAAACAGGAACCGCAAGAAGACAGCAACGACTGGGCGCCACATAGATCAACAGCTTCATGGGTCGTGGCATTGTTTTAAGGGAGGATTCTATATGGATCTACTCGAACAAACAGGCTCAGCGGGCTATTTAATTGGCTTTGCAGTATTGTTTAATGCACTAGTTGTATCATTCGTACCTGCATTAGCTTTTACGCTTACTTTGCTTGTATTGGTAGTGTGTTTGGTCATTGTGAAATTTGACTAATAGCCGACAAAAAATTCGTTTAGAGGTTTTTTTAAGGTCCAGAAATGGACTTTTTTTTATTGTTGGAATTTGCCGAGATAATTTCGGCACAATAGGCCCCGCTAAATATCGATTATTGGCGGGGCTTTTTACTTTATATGTTAAGCTGATCTTATAAATTTATGGATTATTAGAATGTTTATTTGTATTGGCGGTGACTTGGATGGTGAAGTTATAGAGGGCCGCGAAGGTACTTACTTTGAAGCCAAAGAAATAGATGCAACTAAACAATCAACATACAATCGCCAGAGTTATATAGTTGGTGAAAATACATATCGTTTTTGGCTTTGTGCTGAATTATCTTATTTTGAGACAACTAAAATCGCTGGTAAGTATCTAGCTGAAAAATACAAATATCTTTCTTAATTTATTTTTAACAAAAAAATGAAACCCACCACTCGGTGGGTTTTTTATTGCCTATTTGGAGTGTTTATGACTGAATTTCAGAAAACTACGCATGAGATTAGACAGCTCCAAATAGAGCTTAATCATTTGGGAAGTTGCACAACCAAGGGCCTCACAGATCAAGAAATCGCTCAATTAGATGAGCGATTTTTTAAGGCCATAGCAAAACAAAATAAGTTAATTGCTCGGCTCAACAATGAGCCTGAGGGCTTCTTATAAATATTGGTGGTGCGATGGATCCCAAAAAGTATTTTATGCTCACCAGGAAAAAAGAGCGTAAGCCCAAACCAAAAAGCACGCCGTTGCCAAAAGCTAAGCAAAACTATTTAGAAGCCGAGGCTACTCTAAAAGAAGAATTAACTGACCTGGCAATTGGCTTTGAAAGTAAGTTTCAACCGATACATACCAAACATTGGCGTTTTGATTTCCATATTGTGAAATTACGCTTATTGATTGAGATTGAGGGCGGCCCCTGGTCTGGTGGGCGTGGCGGTAAGTTAGCAAATAAAGCATGGAGTCTTGATCGATATGATCTATCTGAAGAGATGGGATACAAGATCGAGCGCTTTCATCCAGATTCAATTTTATCGGGTTATGTCATTGATTGGATTAAAGGCGAATTAGCGAGAATTGAAGATGGAACAAATCAGACCATTTCCACCAACTGATTTTATTGATCAGGCCGATGATGAAGACGCTACACGTTTAACACCGGCACCAGACTTAATGGATTGGGTAGTAAAAAATTATTTTACCATAGATGGTGAGCTCTACAATCCAGACCATGACCATATTGCTGAGCTCATACACGAGAATGAGGGCTTTATTGCTTTTGCGTGGGCATCTCAAGCGTGCACGGTTAAAAAGCAAATGGTTTCTGGCCAGTGTGAAAAAGTCATGTTTAACGTTGGTGGTTGGCGTAAGGCTCGCCAGGAACAACAAATGCGTGATTGGTTTGGTTATGTGCCGGTTTATCTCATCACTATCGATGCAAGTTTTTGCGAGCAAGCAACGGACCGAGATTTTTGTGCGCTTATCGAACATGAGCTTTATCACATCGGCGTTGAGCGTGATGAGGATGGCGAACCTCTTTACAGTGACATGACAGGATTGCCAAAACATTATTTGGCTGGTCATGACGTTGAAGAGTTTGTGGGCGTGGTTAAAAGATGGGGGGCAGACGAGAACGTGAAGCGACTTATTGAAGTGGCGAAGCAAGCACCGTTTGTATCTGATGTAAATATTTCCAAGTGCTGTGGAACTTGCCTAATTAGTTGAGCCGTTTGGCTCATTTTTTTTGACTTGTTTGCTGTACGTAGCTGTACGAAGGGGAATTTATGGCAGCACTAAAAGAGCCTGTGAAAATATATATTGTTCAAGCTCTTGCATGCCGTGACACCCCTCAAGAAGTGGTTGAGCAGGTCAAGCAAGAGTTTGGTGTTGATATTAGTCGTAGCCAATGTGAATGCTATGACCCAACGAAATATTCAGGCAGAAACTTAAGTAAGAAATTTGTTGAGCTTTTTGAATCGACCAGAGAGAAATTTGATGAAGGCTTAATTGATATTCCTATTGCGAATAAGTACTACCGTCTGAAGCAATATCAAAGACAGCTTGATAGAACTAGAAACGTTAAAACAGCGCTAAAAATTCTAGAACAAGCGGCAAAAGATATTGGTGGACAATTTACCAACCGCCAAGAAATAACAGGCAAAGACGGCGGACCAGTTCAAACTGTTAATTCAGATGTGCCTGTTCCAATGGAAGAGTATTTAAAAGCTCGGAGGGAGGTCTTAGATGAGTACTGATGCGGCTCGGGATAAAGCCATCCAGATCGAGGCGCAAGAAGATTTATATTTCTTCACTAGGTACATGTTTAAGGAGCGCCGCAATTACAAATGGATGCAGAACTGGCACCACTTAGAAATCTGTGAAGCTTTGATGAAAGTTTATCGTGGTGAAACAAAGCGTTTAATTATTAACGTTCCACCTCGATATTCAAAAACTGAAATTGCCGTAATTAATTTTATGGCTTGGTGTTTTGGAAAAAATCCTGATTCAGAGTTTATTCATATCAGTTATTCGGCAATGCTTGCTGCAAATAACGCATTTCAGACTCGCAATATGGTTCAAGAGGAGGCTTATAAAAAGGTATTTCCTGATCTTAAATTGCGTGATGATAGTAAAGCTAAGGATTTCTGGCGTACAGCTGCAGGTGGTGTCTGCTATGCGACTGGTACAGGCGGTACCATTACCGGTTTCGGTGCAGGCAAAATGCGTGAAGGCTTTGGTGGTTGCATCATCATTGATGATCCGCATAAGGCCGATGAAGCCAAATCAAAAACTATCCGTGAAGGTGTAATTGACTGGTTCCAAAATACACTCGAATCGCGTACTAACTCACCAGAAACGCCTATTATTGTCATTATGCAGCGATTGCATGAAGATGATTTGGCGGGTTGGTTGTTAGGGAAGAGAGATGATGGTGTACCAACTGAGGGTGGTAACGGTGAGGTGTGGGATCATCTTTGCCTTTCAGCAATTCAAGAGGATGGTTCTGCTTTATGGCCAGCTAAACATAATATTCAAAAGTTGCAGCAAATGGAGAAAGCTGCGCCGTATGTTTTTGCCGGGCAATACCGTCAAATGCCTTCACCGCCAGCTGGCGGTTTTTTTAAGCCTGACAATATTGAAATTGTTGATGCTTTACCTGCTGACATAGTGAAGCAAGTAAGAGCTTGGGACTTTGGTGCAACTGAGAATGAAGGCGACTTTACAGCAGGTGTGAGAGAAGCTTTAGGTGCAGATGGCTTTACTTATATTGTCGATGTAACCAAAGGGCAACTTGGTCCAGACAATGTCAATAAACGCTTAAAACAAGTCACAGAGTTAGATGGGATGGGCGTATCGGTAAGGATTCCTCAAGATCCTGGACAAGCTGGTAAATCACAAGCCAGTTCATTCGTAAAACTTCTTGCAGGATATGACGTCAAAGCTAAACCTGTTTCGGGAGACAAACTCACACGAGCACAGCCTTTTGCGGCTCAAGTTAACGTGGGGAACGTCAGAATGCTGAGAGGTGATTGGAATAAAGACTTTATTGAAGAGCTTCGAAATTTTCCGAATGGAACGCATGACGACCAGGTTGATGCTGGTTCGGATGCATTTAATGAATTGAATGGAGGTTTTGAAGCCTTCTTTGCTGATATGGGATTTTCTCGATGAGTGACGTAACTTTTAAACATCCTGACTATGTTAAAAACTTGCCATACTGGCAGAAGCTAGATGATGTTTGTGAGGGTGAGGATGCAGTTAAAGCTAAAGGTGAAAAATATTTACCAAAGCCTAATGCACATGACAAAACGCCAGCAAACAAGAGTGCTTACTTAGCTTATCTAATACGTGCTGTCTTTTATGAAGTTACAGGTACAACGTCAAATAGTTTAGTAGGTGCTGCATTTGCCACAGATCCAAGCTTTAAGTTTCCCTCTGAGCTGGATCATTTAGAACGTAATGCAAACGGCGCAGGCTTAAGTGCTTATCAATTGGCACAAACAGGCATTCGTCATTTATTAAAGCATTACCGCTGCGCTCTTTATGTAGATTATCCAGCAGTTAAACCATCTCGAAATCTCGCTGAATTTAAACAGCAAAAAGCATTCCCGATGATTCATTTATTGAATGCCATTGATGTGATCAATTGGGATTCAATGATGATCGATAATCAGAAAAAGCTTTGCTTAGTGGTCATCCGTGAATTTACTTCTGAACGGGGTACTGATGGCTTCAGTAAAACAGAGGTGGAACAGTACAGAGTCCTTCGTTTAGAACCTGATAGTGAAGATAATTATATCTATTCAGTTCAGGTTTACGCCAAAGGAGATAAAGGTACTTGGGTAGGTGGAGAGAAGAAGTTTCCCACTGATAACAACGGCGATTTCTGGTCATATATTCCATTCACCTTTGTGGGAGCTATTGATAACTCCGAAGAGATTAAGAAGCCTCCATTGCTCCCATTAGCTAATCTTAATTTGGCTCATTACCGAGACAGTGCGGACTTTCAAGAGTCCGTTTTTTATATGGGCCAACCGCAGTTTTATGCAAAGGGAGTCAATTGGGCTTGGTACGACGAGGCCAAAAAGCGTGGCATTTATATCGGTGCAAAAGTTCTATTACCTTTACCTGAAAACGGTGATTTGGGGATTGTACAAGCAGATCCAAACACTTTAGCTCGGGAAGCTATGAAGGATAAATGGGATCAGATGAAAGAAATGGGTGCTCGTTTGATTGAAAAGGGATCGGCAGCTAAAAAGACAGCTACAGAATCAAACAGTGATGACGCCGTTCAGCATTCAGTTCTTTCACTTTGTGTTGTGAATATGAATGAAGCTTTTTCAATGGCTTTAAGATGGGCAGCTAAGTTTGTAACGCCTAATGTTGATGTTCTGACTAAAGATGACCTGATGTTCGAAATCAGCCAGGAATTTAACAAGCAAGGGTATCAAGCTGAACTAGCTCGTCAATTGTATGAGGCCGCTTTACAAGGCCGTTCTTCATTTAAATCTTGGTGGGAATATAACCAGACTGGAATGTTCCCAAAACAAAAGTATAAAGAAGAGCTGGACAACATTGAAGGCGAAAAAGACGGAACAGTGAATCTATAGGTAGGGTGATATGGCTAAAGATATTAAAAATCTTTTGGAGGTACTCACTCAACATCAGGCTTATCTTTATCGTGCTTCTTCGCAATCAGTAAATGAATTATTGGGTTTATTCAATAATGATACGAACGCAATGCTTTCAAAGCTTCGTGATTTATTGGATGAGCTTAGTGATTCAGAAAAGATTGCTTTGGCTGGAGGCAAATACACAACTTCAAATCTAAAGGAAATTAGAGATTTAATTTCCGTATGGTTTAGTAGTGTTAATACAAGCTTACCTGAAGCATTCGCCGTTTCAGCTACTGCGATGGCCGTTTATGAAGCTAACTACATAGCAAAATTATACGGCGCCAAGATAAGTAAGCCTGACGGTGAAAAGCTGTTTTCAGCAGCCAAAAAAGTTCCCTTGGCTGGCGGTGCTCTTGTTGATGATCTTTTATCAAGAATTGCAGAAAGTGCTCGCCAGAAAGTTGAATACGCGATTCGTGATGGGATTAGCACAGGTAAAACAAACCAAGAAATTATCCAGCGTATTCGCGGTACCAAACGCCTTAATTTCGAAGATGGTCTGTTAAACAGCACTAAATCTGATATTGACCGTACTGTTCGGACTGTACGAAGTCATGTGGCTAATCAAGCTTATCTAGATAGCTATAAGAAGATTGGCTTTGAATATGTCCGATTTGTAAGTGTACTTGATGGAAGAACATCTAAGCTATGTGCTTCGCTTGATGGCTCAATTTGGGAAATAAACGACCCCGCCAAACGTGTACCGCCTTTGCATCCACATTGCCGTAGTATCTTGGTACCAGTGGAAAAAGATGGGCAATTAATTGGTGAAAGACCGTTTGTAATGGATGAACGACGAGTTAAAGACATCCCGAAAGATGAGCGCAGCCAATTAATAGGCCAGCTTGATGCCAATACAACTTTCAAAGAATTCTTTAAGAAAACAGATGATTTCTTTCAAAAGGAGTGGCTAGGGCCTAAGAGGTACAAGCTTTATAAAGAAGGAAAGTTTGATTTTGAAAAGTTCTTTGATCCTGAAGGCCGTTTATATAGCTTAAATGAGTTAAGAAAGTTGGATGAAAAAGCTTTTAAAGAGTTAGGCCTGTAAATTTTTCTTATGTTATATTTTTTAAAATATCAGAATTTATACAATATGAAAACAATAGCTTTTGTATCTCTAACTCTAATATCAATCACTTGTTTAGCTGAACCAAGTGAAAAATATCTTAAAGAATATGATCGATTGTCTGAAGCTTTGGAGTCAGCAATGGCAAATGCATATTCTTTTGATCCTACAACTGGTCAAGTAAAACAGGCTTCTCAAGACTTAGAAGCTAAAAATAATTTATGTAGAGCTGCCCAGGCGAAACTAAACCTCACCACGTTTTTAAAAGACAATTTAGAGGAATCTAAAGAGCTCTATAAATCTATAGATGGTGCAGAAGTTCTAGATAAAAATTATCTAAGTGGACAACAGCAGGAACAACAAACTCTTGTTTCTAATTTTAAAAAAGACCTTGTTGGAACAGGATTTAACTGTGAGTAATAATTGCCAATGACAAGCAAGACTAAACTCACTTAAGACACAATTTTCACCTTTATATAAGCGCCTCAAACGGCGCTTTTGTCATTTATGGAGTTGGGCTTATGAGTGAATCAAGAATGTTAGTTCTTAAACGTCACCCTAAAGCAAAAGGACATTTAGTTCTGTGTGATGAGGAAACTGGTCTGCCTTTAGCAGGGCAAAGTTTAGTACAGTTAAATAGTAGTGCTCATGGTGGACCAGCAACAGTTACGGTTACTTTTGATGCTTTTGGTGGTCATGGCATTCGATTGGCGGAGGATGAGCCAAGGCCAACTCAAACAAAGGAAACGTAGCGAAAGGTTATACAAATGGCTGAAAAACAAATCAATATGTCGGATGCTCAATACATTTTGAGCACAAAATTAATTTTGGTGCCTTTTCTTCAAATAAAAATTTCTAGAGCCATGTCAATTTATGGTTTTTCATTTGAAAGATTGAAAGCACATACCCCACATTAATTTGAACTATATCTTTAGTAAAAGAGGATAAGCAAAATGTCTGAAATATCAGTTGCTGAATACGTGAAGAGAAAAGAAGAGCTAGAAAGAACACTTACAGGCCATATTGCTGAATTGATCAGTAAATTTGAAAAAGATACAGGCGTAAATGTTCAAGATGTTTATGCGAATTTTTCTAGTGCCACATGCTTGGGTGGTTCAGAAAAACACTTTCTAACTGGTGTGACAGTTAAAACCTCAATTTCTGACTAACCCAATTTATTAATTCAATAGCACCTTAGGGTGCTTTTTTTGTGAGTACAAAAATGTCTAAGAAGTTATTAGCTTTATCAATGGTTGCCTATATCGGCACTAAATCAGTTTTAGCAGTACCTATGACACGATCTGAATATTGTGAATATCGGGGCTGGAAATTACCTGAAAATGAAGATCCCAATGAACCTGTTTATCTAGTCGAATATGCCGATGGTGGTAAAGCGAATGATGACCGACATGCTGGATACATCACTATGTCACCCAAAGACGTATTTGATAAAGCATACCGTCAAAATGGTCATTTAACTTTTGGTGATGCCTTGGTTGCATTGAAGTTAGGTGAAAAAGTTGCCCGCCTCGGTTGGAATGGCAAGAATCAATATGTTGTTGCTCAAGCACAAACCACCGTCACTGATGCTGCCAAAATTTGGAACCCACACAATAAAGCTCATGCTGAAAAATTGGGTGGGCAAATTGATGTTGCTCCATATTGCACACTCAAGACAGCACAGGACACATTAGCTATGGGATGGATACCATCTACAGGTGATATTTTTGCAGAAGACTGGTTGGTATTGGAGTAATTACAATGTATGGAAAAACAACTAAGCAAGAATTAGCTGAAAAAGTTGAAAAAAAAGTTGTGCCTCATGTTTCCGCTGCTCAAATTGATGTTTTGCTTGAGCGTGTTGAAGTTCATACAACCACATGTAATGCACCAACACCTCACGTCATGGCAATTGCTTGGCTTGATGGTAAATTCTATTTAGGTACCGCAATTTCTAAATCAGTTAATCCTGAGAACTTTAATGAAGAACTAGGAATTAAATATTCCACTGAAGAGGTTCTTGAAATTGCAGAAAACAAATTATGGGAGCTTGAAGGCTACCGTTTATTTGCATCTAGTTTTTAAATTTTACTTTGAATTAAAGCGTCCTTCGGGGCGTTTTTTTTATGCCTGCCGAAAGCGGATGCAGACGGCGAAACCGGGTGGATGCCCATTTAGAAAATATAGGTTGGATGACCATGAAACTTAAAACAGTAACGATCGACGGTAAGGTATATGCGGAAGTAGAAGGTGATAAACCTATCTATGTTCATGATGATGGTAAAGAAATGCCACATGATGCTGCACACTCCGTGGCGACAATTGCTCGCTTAAATGGTGAAGCTAAAACACATCGTGAAGCGAAAGAAGCAGCAGAAAAAGCATTAAAGGCTTTTGAGGGGATTGATGATCCTTTGGCAGCTAAAAAAGCAATTCAGACAATACAAAATCTTGACGATAAAAAGCTGGTGGATGCTGGTGAGGTTGAGAAAGTCAAAGCTGAAGCTATTAAAGCTGTTGAAGACAAATATGCTCCTATTGTTGAGCAACGTGATGCACTTGAAGCTTCTTTACATAAAGAGCTTATCGGCGGTGGTTTTGCTCGTTCTAAGTACATTCAAGACAACATTGCAGTTCCAGTTGATATGGTTCAGGCAACCTTTGGTAGTCACTTCAAAATCGAAGACGGCGAAGTAGTTGCTTACGACCAAAAAGGTGAAAAGATTTATTCCCGTGTCCGCCCTGGTGAACTTGCAAATGTTGATGAAGCTTTAGAGTCCTTGGTTGGTGGATACCAGCATAAAGACTTAATCCTTAAAGGTGGTAAAGGAAATGGCGGTGGTTTCCAAGGCGGGGGCAAAGGTGGAGCACCTGCAGGTATGAAGCGCAGCGAGATGTCAGTATCTCAAAGAGCCGATTACATTAAAGAACATGGCCAAGAATCCTTCCTCAAACTACCAAACTAATTATTAAACATTTGGAGATAAGTCGTTATGACTACAACAGTTAATTCAGACATGATCATCTACAACCAATTGGCACAAACTGCTTATTTAGAGCGTTTGCAAGACAATTTGAATGTCTTTAATGAGGCATCAGCTGGAGCGATTCTTTATAAAAATGAAATCATTGAAGGCGATTTTAATAAAGAATCATTTTATCGTGTTGGCGGCAGTATCAAGCACCGTGATGTGAACTCAAACGCTAAAGTTAACCATGAAAAAATTGGCGCTGGAGAATCTGTAGGTGTGAAAATTCCGTTTAAATACGGTCCTTATGCATCTACTGAAGAAGCTTTTAAGCGTCGTGCTCGTACACCTGAAGAGTTTGCAATGATTCTTGGTTATGATTTGGCAGATGCTTTAGTTGCAGGGCGTTTACAGTACAGCTTGGCTTCATTAAAAGCAGCGATTACAAGCAATCCTGATATGGTGGCAAAAGGAAGTATTGCAGTAGATGGTCGAAAAGCATTAACCCGAGGGATGCGTAAATTTGGTGACAAGTTTGGTCGTATCGGTTTGTGGGTAATGAACTCAGATACCTATTTCGATATCGTAGATGATGCAATCACCAAGCAGATTTATGGTGAATCTGAAATCGTTATTTATGGCGGTTTACCAGGTACTTTAGGTAAACCTGTACTTGTTACTGACGCCGTAGGCGATAACGATGCATTTGGCTTGCAGTATGGTGCTGTGACTGTAACTGAGTCACAAGTACCAGGCTTCCGAGCCTACGACATCAATGATGAAGAAAACTTTGCTATTGGTATGCGTGCTGAAGGTACATTTAACCTAGATATCCTTGGTTATAGCTGGGATACAACAAAAGGTGAAAATCCAGATCTTACTTTACTTGGATCAAGTGCTAACTGGAAGAAACATGCAACTAGCAACAAAATGACCGCTGGTACATTGCTTGATTTATCTGGTGCTTAAAAAGCTAAATAACACATTAATTTAAATCTTAGAGGGCCATAGAGTCCTCTTTTTTATTATTAAGAGTAAAGCGTCATGAAGCTAATCTATACACGTGTTGCCGCAGCAGCAGCTTTAGAAGTCGGGACTATTGCAAACCCTGACTATTATGAATATCCAAATCGTAGTGCTGAAGAAGTAATCATTTATGGTGATTATCCAAAAATCCAAAATGACTATGAAGCTTTGGATATTCCAGTTGAAGTTCGCAAATTGGAAGAGCCTGCAAAAACGACTTTGGCCACAGTAAATGTCGCGGTGGGAATTACCCCTGAGCTGCAAGAAGTCATTGATGAAACAAAAGCTGAGTGTCTAAAAGTGACGGAAGAAAACACTGAACTAAAGCAGAAAGTTGAAATCTTAGAAAAGGCTAAAGGTGATAGTTCGGAATTACTTTCTGAAAACTCACGTTTAAAAGATGCTTTAACCCAAGCTGACAATGCAACTAAAGCGGCTGAAGGAAAGGTATTAAGCATTCAAGCGGAATTTGATGCTTTTAAAAATGATGTTGCTGCTATGCAAGCGCGTATTGCTGAATTGGAAGCTGGAAAGGCGGCAGAAAATCCAGTAATAGAAACGGCGGCAAATGATTTTGAAAATTGGTCTAACGATCAATTAAAAGAATATTTGGCCAGTAAAAATATTGGCTATAAGCCAACTGCTTCAAAAGCAGAATTACTTAAGTTGATCCCAAAGGAATAATGAAATGAGCTTTATTACTGTAGATGACGCAAATTTAATTTTGGGCAGCGATTTTGCACCTGACAGTGATAAAGCTCGTCTGGTTCAACTCGCTAATGTCTGGATGAAAAAACGGATTGGGTTTGTGCCGGATCCTTTAGATTCACTTCTTAAAGATGCAGCTTGTGAAATTATAAAAGGCATTCTTGCTAAGGTGATCTATAACGGCAAAGAGCAGTTGCTTAAACGAAAGAAAGTTAAAGCTGATTCAGTCGAATCTGAAAAAGAGTATCAAGAAGGTACTGAAGCGATTTCTAGCTTTGAACAGATAGCAATTGATTATATTGAATCGCTTGATTTGAAAGATCCTAATGCAAGTTTTAATGGTTTTGGCATTCCACTTTACAGGGCATAAATAATGGGCTTACGTGACGAAATTCAGGCAGAAATTGCCGAAGCATTTAATGAAGATCTTGCAGACGCTGTGCATACCTTTACGTGTGAGCGGATATCTAAAAGAAATTGGGATCCTAAGACCGAAACTCATGTTGAAGTTAAAGAAAATTATTCTGGCCGTGGCGTTCTGTTTGGCTCATATAGTCAATATGAAATACAAACGCTTGGAGTACTGGCCACAGATAAGAAAGCGACCGTGCTTCAAAATGAAGTGACCATGGTACCTAAAATGGAAGATGAGTGGGTTACACCCTTAGGTACTTTTCGTGTCAAACACATTCAACAGGATCCAGCTGCAACTATTTGGAAATGTCAGTTGAGGAAGGTTTAAATACTTGGTCTAATATCCTTCTGAAATAGGGGGATATATGGTTAAAAATGATTTAAAAGTAAAAATAAGAAGGATCTGGAAATGGACTTTTATTGGAATAATAATTTTTTTAGTAATCTCATTCTTTCTTAAAAGTTCATACCCAATTACCCACCATAAATTTAATTTATCTGATGCTTATGAAGTCCTAAAAGATACTTTAACTCTAGCCGCTGGCTTTTTAGCACCAGTTGCTGCATTTGTCCTTTTTAGTGACTGGAGAGAGCAACATGTATTAGTAAATAATGAAAAAATAAGTAAGGAAATTTTAAATATTTTAGATGAGTTTTATGAGTTCTATAATTTAAATTTTGGATCCGTGCTAGAAAATGATGAGTTTTATAAAAAGCAGTCTTTGTATTTCCAGAAGATAAATTATTTAGCTGAAAAAAAAGCTGAAATAAATGCAAAAGATCAAGTTGCCAAAGATTTCATTGTTCGGCTAACACAAATCCAAATACTTTTACCAACTTACTGGATTTTCTTCACTGAAGAAGTGAGGGCGTATCAAGATTTTCAAAAATTTCATGAACCCCAGACAGTTCTAGCTAAAGGTCTTTCGGAAAGTTATATCAATAAACATATTAATGCTCAAAGTAAAAAGTTTGATGTACAAAAAGAAATTATTGAAAAAAGAAATAATTTATCAATTTTATATGTCTGAAAATCTTATTTTTAACCCACTTCGGTGGGTTTTTTATTTTGTGCAAGTTAGGAGATTAAATGATAAGTACACATTACGTTCCTTTATGGCATATCTCACCGTTTCAACATGTTCAATACACATTAGCTCGAAATCAAATTCATATGGATCTGTTATTCGAGAACATGAATAACGTTGATAAGTTCTTGTCTGTTGAAGGCGCAGCGGCACAAGTTGATTTCTATTCTAATGGTGCTTATGCAGTTGTTCAGTTGGGTGATACCTCAGAAAGAAAAATGATTGAGGTCTATGGCTTGCTATTACATGAAGCGGTGCATGTTTGGCAGAAGGTTAAGAAACTCATGGGAGAAAAAGAGCCTAGTTCAGAATTTGAAGCATATTCGATTCAAGCGATCGCTCAAGACCTTTTTAAAATGTATGAAGAAAGCGAGGTAAATGATGGGATGGAAGGGAAAAAGGCCAACTGATTTTAGTCTTGATGTGGCTAAAACGGCAGAAGTTAAGGTAAAGAAAATTACTATGGATACAGTGCAATCACTTGTCGTTTCAAGTCCTGTTGATACTGGAGCTTATCGTGCTTCACATGTTGTTTCGATTGGATCTGGTGATTATGGTGTACGTGGACCTGAAACTAACGCCGTTCAAGATGCAGCTATTCAAGCCGTAAAGTTTAAGCTGGGTAATCTGATCTATATCCAAAACAACAAACCTTATGCCGAACGCTTGGAAGATGGCTGGTCCGATCAAGCACCGCAAGGTATTTACAACACTACGTTTACTTATATTTCTCAAAAGTACGGTGGTTAAGATGGCAATGACTTTAGAGCAGACAAGGCAAGCTATTATCGATCGTATGCAAAGCTTTACTGGTATTGCCCAGGACAGAATCCAGTATCCAAATGCACCAGGCTTTACAGTACCAAAGGAAGGCTTGTGGTGTAGTCTAACCATTGCAGGTGGTGCCAGCTTTACTTCAGGTGTAGCAGATAAGCCTTGTAACCGACGTACTGGTAATATTATGGTTCAGTGTTTTGATCGATTTCATGTAGGAGAAAAAGCACTAACGATTCTCGGTGATTCTTTATTGGCTCATTTTGAACATTTCTCTTTTGATGATTTAGAATGTTTGAACGGACAATCTATTAAAGCTGGTAAAGACGCTGACTTTGTGCAATACAATGTGACCATTGGATTTACGGTGAATTGATATGAATGAAGATTATGTAAGGTACTTAACTGAGAGAAAAGAACTTATCAGTAACATCTTATTAATTTCGAGTAATCCTCCAGATAATCTTGATAAGAAGACCATTTCTGAATTAATGCGCATTTATTACGCTGGTATAGATAACAAATGCAGCCGTTGTGGTCATGAGGGCCAGAATCCACCTTTTAAGTCTATCTATCGTAATAATGCTTCGTAAAATCAATTAAAAAAGCACTAGCCGCCGAAAGGCGGTTTTTTAGTTTTACTCACTACCACCTCATCGGTGGTTTTTTATTTTTACAGGAATCACTTATGAGCAATTTTTGTTTTAAGCGTGGTGACACATTCAACCTAAATTTGCAGCTGGTTGATATGGATGAGGCTTTGCAATATCCGCCGGATGATGTCCGACGTGCTATCGATCTGACAGGCTACACGTTTACATCGCAAGTTAAATCGTTGGCAGATGGAGCTGTGGTTGCAACTTTGACTTGTGCAGCTTTAAGCCAAAGCACACAGAAAGGTTGGCTTAACGTTAAATCTGGTGCAAGCACGGCTGCATGGCCTGTGGGTTTATGTCAAATGGATATTAAAGCGGTAGTAAGCGGCAACACTCAACATACCGAAACTTTGACTTTCCAAGTGATTGATGGGGTAACAGCATAATGGCAAATCTTGTTTTTAAATTTAATTGGGACCATCGGCCGTTCCAGTTGAACTCAGCCCAAAGTAAGCGGCAATTTATGCTGCCATTCGCTTCGGGCATTCCCAATCTAAGTCCAAACTTTTCTCAAGTAATTGGTACAGCAGCTATCTCTCAAGGTGGTACCGGAGCAACAATCGCAGCAGATGCTCGAAATAATCTCGGAGCAGCTGCCAGTGGTGTGAATAGTGATATCACTGAGATCAAAGGCTTAACTACAGTTCTTTCGATCGCTCAAGGCGGTACCGGAGGAAATACCGCAATTAATGCCAAAGTTGCATTAGGTCTAGGTGATGCAGGTGTCTTGGGATATTCAGCAAACGTTGTAGCTTCTCTATTTGATAAATCACTTGTTTCACAATGGGTAACGGTTCTGGGCCTAAATCGTTTAGTGAATATCTCCCATGGTGATTGGCAAGGTGGTAGTACATCCAATCCTCTTTTAATGCCTACACGCTATGGAACATTGATGGGCTACCATGCCAATGATTCAATTGGTACGTATTCATGGCAACTTTTTAAAGGTGTGCAAGGACACCAGATGTCATATCGCTATGGGGCTGGTTCAGATGCTTGGACTGCTTGGGGGCATTTAAAAACCAGCTTTAATACTTCTGTTGATGCAAACGGATTCTTAAAATCAGCCTCACCAGTAGTTAAGTTATTTAACGATCATATCGAGCTCAATAGTGATGCAGAAAAACAGCCGATTGAATTTAAGAAAGTTGATTTAGGCGATTATTTACTTAAGGGCTCTTTAGGCTTTGCCCAGGAAGGCTGGTATATCGAAGTACCTAAAGACGCAAACGGTAATACAATCGTCGCTGTGGTGTATGACACATTAGAAAATGGTGACATTTCGATTAAGACCTACAAGCGTAAATTTGATTTTGAACTTGCAGCAGTCGTAGCTGATTTAGAAATTCCTATTGATATTCCAGAAGCACGCTGGGTTGATATTCGTTTACATGAAGAACCGGAGCCTGAACCAGAACCACCTACAACTGAAACACCTTTTGAGTTTCAGCCAACTAATTTATCCGAAGCCGTAGCTGCCGCAATGGTCGGTATAGCTCCCCCAGAGCTCTCAGAAGAAACCCAGTAAGGACCCGCTAATTTAGCGGGTTTTTTTACGCCCTCTATTTTTAACGACCCGCTCATGAAGCGGGTTTTTTTATGCCTAAATTTTGGAGAACTATAAATGAGTTCAGGCGCAAAAATTCGATTATATGCTTGTGAAGAAGCAGTTTTAGGAACAACTCCAGCAAATCCAATTTGGTACACAGTTCGCCGTGTAACTGACGGCCTTTCAGAAAATGTCTCTACTGAAGAAAGTAGTGAGGTTGTAGATTCACGATATCGACAAGGTGGTGTAGTTACTGAAGCTGAAGTGGCTGGTCAGTTAGAGTTTGAATTATCACTCGGTACCTTTGATCTATTCTTAAGTGCCTTAGCTTTCAATAACTGGGCAACAAACAGCTTAACTATTGGCGGTACAGTTCGTAAGTCATTAACGCTAGTTAAAGTTTTTGAAGATGTAGGGCAGGTATTTATCTACCGTGGCGTTCAGGTCAATACTGGTGAAATTACCATTCAGACCACTGGAAAAATTACAGGTAATTTTGGTTTAGTTGGTAATTCATTTACTCGCCAGCAAGTTAATCCGGTTACCAATCCAGTAGCAGCATCAAGCCGTCCATTGGTTAGCATGCCAAACGTTGAAAACTTGCTAGTTAATGGCCAGTCTATTCAAGGTAAAGCTTGTATGCAGTCACTGACGCTCTCAATCAACAACAACCTTGAAGCAGTGCGTTGTATCGGTTCAGGCAAATACACTCCAGAGTTTTACTTAGAGAAGATGATGGATATCGAAGCAAATGCTTCATTCATGTTCTCAGCAACTGCGGCAGGCTGGATTGATGCCATTAAAACACGAGATGTATTTACACTGACCTTTGATATTAAAGACAGCAAAGGCAGTAAATACTCGTTCAACTTCCCTCAGCTAGAAGTTATGGAATCAAATCATCCGGATGGTGGTGGTGATGACATCATCACTTTAGATATCAACTTTGCTCAAGTACGAACAGCCCCAACGATTGTGCGTGCTCTTGTGTAATTCAAATTAATAAACCTTAGAGCCTATGGAATCCCATGGGCTTTTTTATTTCCTAAATTTTCGAGGTAGGTATGGCTTTAAAAGTTGGAATTGTACGAAGCTCAGAAGTATCGAAGTGGTGTACGTTTGAAACTGCAGGTGGACAAGCAGAGTTTAAAATTCGTGGTATCGGCTATAAACCTTTTCAGGTTGCATTAGAAAAAGCTGGCAATCAAATTTCATCAAAAGGCTATGATGTGATGGCAAAAGATGAAAACGGAAAACTTTACCATGAGCTTTTATTAGATGCAGCAGGAGCTCATTTAATTGAAGATTGGAAAGGAGTAGTTTTTGCTGAAGTAGAAGGTGATGATACAGTTGAAACTGAACAACCCTATACCCCTGAGAATGCATCTAAGTTGCTTAATCTGGGTGATATTGGCCTATTGATCTGGACATTCATTAAAGAGCAGGCTCAAAAGATTCAGGAAGACGCTGATAAGGACAAAGCCACGATTTTGGGAAAGTCATCGAACTCTACAAGTATCGAAAAACCTATGCGTCAAAAACGCCGCACGAAATCGAACAAATCAAGTTCTTAGGTGTACACGTTCCCGATCCACCAGAATATTCTTATGCGGCTGACTCAATTCTTGCAGCATTTAGCACGATTATTAGATCTAGACGATATGAGCAAAGCGTACCGTTATGCTTAGATCAGCATGCAATCAATGTATATGCTGAGCATAATGATTTACCTGTTGATGCTCATATCTTTAATGACTGTATTTTTGCTTTAGACAACATGCTTTTAGATGAGTGGCATAAGGAGTTTAAGAAGAAAAAATAAAAGGTTTAAGGTTTAATTTCTTAAAACTAAATCTTGTGCGGGATATTTTAAAATTTAAACAATATACCGCACTTTTAGCATAGTTTTTCTATAGTTCTTAAAAGTGAATTATTGTAAGTTATTGAATTGTAAATTTAAAATTTTAAAAGCCAAGGGTTTAAGAATGTAATTTCTAATTGACATAGATGTCATTAAGAAATATTATATTTTCAATAGTAAATTAATAGGTATTAATTTTTATTAATCCGATTAATTACTTTAGGCGAAGCCTTTAGCTCGTCAATTCTATCACTTCCGTATATGGAGCAAACTATGAAAGCCTACCTTATGTTTGAAGGATGGGACGGATAAGTTTCATTTCATTTTTTTAAAAAAATAATTAAACTTTTGAGGTAATACAAATGAAAATCATGACTGAAGGTTGGGATGGCTAGACCATTATTTAAAGATTCAACAAAAAGCGGACTGACACTATTTTTAGCGTTAGCCGCTTTTTTAATGGGTTTATATACGATATCAGATAATTTAATCGTATTTTTTAAGCTCCAAGAATGGAAAGTTGCAGATTGGTTGGTATTTGCACAGCTTTTGGTATTTTTTGCCTCAGCAATTATTGCATATACAACAATAAGCTCCTCAAGAACTACTGCTCGAGAGAGAGCAACTTTAGACACCATTTTAGATGACAATAAAGATGAAACTTTAGGTATATCCAAAACAATTGTATTAAAGTTTAATGAAAACCCTGAAAGGTACTATAATCAAGCGTCCGCCTCTGAAATCAAAGCATCGCACTTGAAAGAAACTGATTTTGATGAAAATGGAGAGACCGTTACAGAAATTGATGTAGTTGAAGTAACGCAAAAGGTGGAAGATGTTAAACCTCAAGATCAAAGGATGACTTTAGCGCTTTTGTTAAGTGTTAAGGAAGGGGATTTAACAAAGGAAGAAGCAAACGTACGAATGCATTTATTAAAAGTACTTAATAGGTATGAGTTTTATGCTATCGGAATTAATCAAAAACTTTTAGATGAAGAAATGTTTAAAAGAATGTATTGTTCAACAATGTTAAAGTTTTGGGCAATATGTAGTCCTGCAGTTTCACAACTAAGAGAAACTGCTAAAAAAGATACTATATTCAAAGAATTTGAATTATTAGTGACTAGATGGAAAGCAAATCCATTAAAAATAGAAGACATCAAATAACCACCTTTAGGGTGGTTTTTTAATATCTATCTTTTCCTAATTTATTGTTTTGTGTAAGATATAACCTATAAATAACTAATTTTAATAACTTTATATTTGATTGGGGAATGTATGTTAGAAAAGCTTTTAGAAAAGTTATGGGTATTAAATGACGTCTTTGAAGAATCTCCCAAAGTTTTTTATTTAATGATGGTTTATCTCGTATTGATGGTTGCAGTAGTCTTTCTTTTCTTTCCGTGTTTAAGATGGCTTGCGAACCTTCAAATCCTGAATACTTATCCTTTATATGAACTTATATTAAGAAACTTTGACACACTCCGTTGGGGAGTAGTTGTATTACCATTGCTTATTGCAGTTCATGGTTTCTTTGAAGTGACTGGGCTGCATGATCGTTTAAAAAAAAGAAGATACGGAAGATGAGAAATTCAACTTTTTTATCTTCTTGTTTGTTGATCTCTTTAACTTTGGTTAGCTGCACTAAACAAGTGGAAAGTAAGGCACTGCCTCCTTCGGTTGAAGCTCAATTCATGAGTGCAGATAAAGAAATAGGAAAGATGCTTGATGAACTTGAAAATCGTGATATTCCACTTCAACGGAAGAGGGAGATATTGTGCAACACCTATCCTGAAGTCTACAAAAAACAGTACATGCCAACTCTTCTTAAGCTTTCTCCTAAAGTATATACAGAGGAAAATCTATTAAGAGACTATGAGGCTGTGATTAGCTTCTATAAAAAAACTTTTGTAGTTAATTGTGGTTGATTTTTGTCACTTAAGGATTTAATAGTATATAGCTTGCTTCAACAAGTATTCGACAATATCATTTTAAATTCTTAAAGGTGAAAATTTGTGTCAAATCAAACAAAAATCATATTTGGTTCAGTAATTGTCATACTGTTTATTGCGGGTTCTAACTATTTTAAAGATTTAAATTTATTAAACTTCGGACAAAAAGGTGGGACCTCAGCCGGAAAAGAGATTAATAGAAACATGAATAACAATTAAACCACCTTCGGGTGGTTTTTTATTTTGATATGTGACATTTATTAATCTGTTTGTTAGATTGATTTTACTTTATAACAAATGGTGAAATACATGAAGAAAATATTGGCTGCAAGCTTATTAAGTCTTGGATTAGTTGGGTGTGCTACTACAACAGGATCTGCCCCAAAAGTTTCTTCAAGTGGATTTGATGGTTCAAAACGAGTTTTTATTGATGGGCATAGTGTTGCATGTGATCAAATGGCCTGCCCATTAATTGGTGCAATTTGGTCAAGTAACAACCCCAATCTTGTTGGCTTAAAGATTTCAGTAATAAATACAATTGTTTCTATAAATTCAGTAGATTTAAATGTTGATGGTGAAATAATTAAATTAAGAGAAAATACTTTAACGGATTTCTCAACTGGCACTTTATTAGAGTCTAGCAAAGTGTTTGTTACTGATTTAACCGTAGTGGATAAAATTCTTAATTCAAAAAGAGCATGGATTCGAGTGAATACAAGCAAGGGCTTAATTGAAAACCCGATTATCGAGGGTTCAAAGGATAGTAAGGCTTATCACGCTTTAAAACGTTTTAAGGATCAAGTTAATACTGCTAAGTAGAATCTAGCTAAATCCCCCTATTTTAATAAAACCCGCGAAAGCGGGTTTTTTATTGCCTGGAGAAAAGTAAAAATGGCACAAGAATCCCGTCTAGTCATTGTTATTGATTCACAAAATGCAGAACGTAATGTCAAAGCCTTGGCAGAAGAGTTGTCAAAATTTACTGATCGAGGTGATTCTGCATCTAAAACATCACAAGATATGGGGAAACAGCTTTCTGTTACCAATAACATTGTTCAAAACTTTAATACAACCGTAAATAATGCCAATTCTGTAGTGAATAAATCTGTTGAGGTAACAAAGCACGCCACTCAACAAAGCCAAAAATATTCTCAGGAATTAAAAAATACTACTAATGAATTAGATAAGCAGACTAAATCCGCTAACTCATTTGCCACTTCAATTTCAGCCTTGGCTGGATATATGGCAGGTTTAGTTACAATTAATGCAGCCATAACTAAAATTGATGCCTATACAGGGCTACAAAACAGACTGAAGTTAGTTACTAGCAGTCAGGCTGAACTGAATAAAGCGACTGAAGATACTTTCCAGATTGCTCAAAAAACTTATTCAACTTGGGATTCGGTTTTACAGGTGTACCAGCGCTTTAGTGACAATTCCAAAACTTTAAATCTAACAATGGACGACACTGCGCGTTTAACTGAAACAGTATCAAAAGCAGTGGCTATTAGTGGAGCAACTGCAGAAGCAGCAGATGCTTCATTGATGCAGTTTGGACAAGCACTCGCAAGCGGTACATTGCGTGGAGAAGAACTGAACTCTGTCATGGAACAAACTCCAGCTTTAGCAAAGGCTATTGCTCAGGGTATGGGAATTACTGTGGGTGAGTTACGCACAGTGGCTGCTGAAGGAAAGATCACATCCCAAGAAATTGTGAAAGCACTTAGAAATGTAGAGTCTGATGTAGATGCATTATTTGGTAAAACTGATATTACGATCAGTCAGTCATTAACTCTTCTTAATAATGAGATTACTAAATTTGTCGGAGAAGCTAGCCAGGGAAGTGGAGCCGCTCAAGTATTATCTGGTTCAATTAAGGTTCTTGCCGAAAATTTAGAATCAATCTCTTATGTAGCTATTCTGGGTGGTACAGCATTACTAACCAAAGCAATCGCAACACAAGTATCCGCTTTAAATACAAAATTAGGGTCATTAGTTGCTGACAATGCTGCATCACAATTGCAAAAGCAAAAGGCGATCGAAAGCGCAAAAGCAGCACTGGCTGAAGCTGAAGCGCATTTAGTTAATGTGCGAGCAACAAATGCTGAAACTCAAGCCAAATTTGGAGCAGCTGCAGCTAGTGCCAGATATGTACTGGCGGCTAACAATGTTGAGAAAGCAACGAAAGCCGTTACATTAGCGCAAGGCCAAAGTGCTTCAATGGCAGGTTTAGTAAGCGGTGCATGGGGATTGATTGGGGGGCCAATAGGGGCAATTACATTAGGCGTGACCGCTTTGGCAGCTACTTATATGTATTTCTCAAATAAATCTGCTGAAGCCACTGCAAAGCTAAAAGAGCAAGCTGAAGCTGCAAAGTTGACTAAGGAAGAAATTAAAGCCCTTAATGATGAACAGCGTAAGGAAAAACTAGGTGATTTAGCAGCGACAATTGAAGATCAAAACAAGGCGTTAGAGCGGCAAGAATTAGCGGTCGGTTCAGCATTGATCAACATTCAGAACTATGCGGTGGGCAATGCCAAAGTTGCTGAAATTTCGAATAAGGCCAGACTTGGCACCATTTCATATACAGAGGCAATTGAGCAATTAAAGAGTCAAAAAATTCCTGCTGATTTAATGGATGCATTGCTTAAACAAGTGAATGCCTATGATGAAGCAGCTGAAACTGCTGCCAAGACTAAGCAAACGTATAGCTTATTTGGTTTTGAGGTGATAATTGCAGGCAATAAGGCGGAAAATGCCATTGTTGGCGTTGATAAAAACACCAAGTCCTTAAATGAAAATGAGAGAGCGGCATTAGCTGCAAAAAATGCACAAAAGAAATATGCAGATTCTCTTTATGATCGTGAATATGATGCATATTTCATTAAATTTGCTCTAGAAAAGGGATTTACAGAGAAACAAGCAGAGGAGTTACTTAAAAGTGCAAATTGGGCTCGAAAGGAGGGCGTTGAATATACCTATCAAATAGCTCAAAAAGGCTTGCAAGTACTATCTATTGAAGAGCAGAACAAGCAAGTAATTGATGCCAAAAATAAAGCTTTAAAGGAAACAACGAACGAGCTATCCAAACAACAAAAAGTTCTTTCCGTAAATGCCAAAGTTCAAGCAAACGCTTCAAAGTTTGGATTTTCAGATCTGGAGTCTAAATACAAACTTCCATCTGGAACACTATCAGCGATTCATATGATTGAATCTAAAGGCAATGCAAAAGCATATAATAAAGAAACTGGAGCTACAGGTGGATTCCAATTTCTTGAAGGTACTGCCAAGCAATATGGAGTGAAGGATCGTACTGATTTAGCACAGTCTGCTGAGGGCGCTGCAAAGTACATGTCTTATCTTCTAAGGCTCTTTAAGGGGGATTTAGAGAAGGCTGTACGTGCATACCATGCTGGTGAAGGGAATGTTCAGAAAGGTAAAGGTATTGGTAAAAACAACAATCAATATTGGAAAGACTATCAAGGTTATATGGCTGGTTCTAATGGCTATAAAACTGGTGATATTTCAACAAAAGACTTCGATAAGCTAATACAAGATTCCACTAAATTGGCCGAAGAGCAAGCTACTCTTCGGCTTAAATTAGAGAATGATGTTGCAAGTCAAGTCACCAAAATTAGAAATGATCTCTCTAAAAAATTGGAAGAAGTTGATAAAGCTAATTTTAGTCCTGAACGTAAAGCACAAATCAAAGCTGAGTTACAAGGACGTGCTGAGAATGACATAGCTATTGCTGAGCAGGCTACAAAAACCAAGCTTGATGCATATCGTGATTTTACAAAATCAGAGGAGAAACTTTTAAAAGAGAGTTTCGCTAAACGTCAGTTCGATGCTGAGCATGATTTGGAGTTAACTAAAGAACAGCGAAAAGAAGCTGTTGAAATTTTAGCTCAACAATTAAAGCAAGAAATTGCATTAGTAAAATTGGCTCAAGAACAGCGTTTATTTCAGGCGCGTATTTTTCTATTATCTGAAACAGAAGCAATGCAAGAACGTTACAGATTAGAGCGCCTTGAAATCCAAAAAACTGTAAAGGATGAGGAAGAAAGAAGAAAGCGAATTGCTTTATCGAAATCACAAGAGCAGCTTGAAATACTTGATCGGGCGACAAAAGCTGGACAAACATGGGGTGGCGTTCAAGCTGATATGAATGGCACTAGTGAGTTTTATAGACAGGATCAGGAGCGATCTAGTCGTATGAGCTCCGCGACCAATTTTTTTGATAGTCAAAAAGGAGTGGTCAATTTAAATGAACAAAACTCATTAGAAACACTCAATGCTCAGTTTGAGCAGCAGCTTATTAGTCAGCAAGACTTTGAGAACCAGAAAACTGCAATCATTCAAGCTGCTCAGGAGCAACGCAATCAAATTGGTAGCGAATATGCTCAGAACGCCAAAGATATTGAAGACAAATATCAACAGGATCGACTGAATACCCAAATTGCTCTTGGTGGGCAAATGATAGGCTCAGTCACCTCAATGTTTGGTTCTATGTTTGGCGAACAATCCAAAGCCTACAAGCTTATGTTTGCGGCCGATAAGGCTTATGCGATCGCTGCGGCTGGTCTTGCCATTCAGCAAAACATTGCAGCAGCTGCAAAAGTTGGTTTCCCTTACAACTTACCTTTGATTGCAGGAGCCGTTGCCCAAGGTGTCAGCATTATTGCAAACATCCGGGCAATCAAGGATCAGGGCTTTGCTGATGGTGGTTTTACTGGATATGGTGGCAAATATGATCCTGCGGGTATTGTCCACAAAGGAGAGGTAGTCTGGTCCCAAGAAGATATTAAACGATGGGGTGGTGTTGGTTTGGTTGAGAATATGCGTAAGAGTGCAAGCCCTGAAGCATTTATTAATAACCATGCTACTAATAACACTTCAGCGGAAAATGTCTTTAATCGTTCATTCCTAAGCTCAAAAGCTTTTAATGATAATCAAAATATCTCGAATATCTTTAATCAGCCTACTCGAGAGAATCAGATTATCCTTAATTCTCTCAAGCCGAGCAAAGATGCGGTATCAAGATCGGGAGATGTTCAAAACATTACTAACCAGTACGCTGGGAACAACTCAAGCTTTAGCAAAATTCAAGATAGATCGGTTCAAAGTAGTAAAACCTTTACTGCCAATAAATCGAACGTATCTAATTTCTCTAACTCGAAAATCTTAAATAGTAATCTTTCAAACAGTACTGTTCAGAATGCTCAGAAAGAATTGCTAAAGGATGTTGATGTATTTAGAAGTGATTTAAGCTCAAATCAGATTGTCGTGGATGGTTCAAAGGGCTTTGCTAATGGAGGATATACAGGCAGAGGTAAAAAGTATGATGTAGCTGGCGCTGTACATAGAAATGAGATTGTCTGGTCACAAGATGATATTAGAAATTGGGGTGGTGTCGAGAAAGTTGAACAATTGAGGAGGGCTAGAAGTCCAGATTCATTTATTTCTAATTATGCTCAAAATAACACCTCTTACGAAAATATCATGAATCGGGCAAATCAAAGTTCACGGGCATTTAACCAAAGTAGAGATATCTCGAACATCTTTAATCAGTCCTATCAAGATGATCAGATTATCTATAAGGGAAATACTAGTGCAGCCAATCCAACTACTTCGGCAAACTCAGATCTATTCCATGACGGAAAGGTTTACTTCTCATCAAATGGTTTAGTTCAGGATCGATCAAATCTTGAAGATGTGCAGGACTTTACCTTGGGGCAGTCTTCACGCCCTCAAGCTGAGTTTATGCCTTCAATTGAGCCATCATCTCCGACGATCAATTTCAAAATTGAAGTTGTGAATCAGGTTAGCGGTGCAACTGTTGAAGCTGAACAACTGGATGAGAAAACTGTCCGGATCATCGTAAAGGAAGAACTGGATAAGCAACTTCCAAAAGCGGTACCAAGATTAGTAAGCGAGGATATTAAAAATCCAAACTCCCTAATCAGCCGCTCTTTGACTGAGAATACAACCGCAAGACGCAATCGATAATTAACAGAACCACCTTCCGAGGTGGTTTTTTATTGCCTGAAGGAAAGTTATGTACAAGTTAAAGCTAAATCCTCAAACAAATGGCTATGGCGTAACACCGGGTGATGATGTTAAGCGCCAGCAGATGGATGGAGGGCGTGGACGCTACTACATCGATGTAAAACGCAATAGTCACATTGTTGATGTGAACTGGAATTTAAGTAAAACCGATTTCAATAAAATGATGGCTTTTTGGCGACTTTACCAAAACAAACCAGCTTCATTCTATGCGGATCTGGTCATTGATCAGGGAACACGTCAGCAATATCAATGCAACTTCATTCCCAACTCATTCAAGACTAATGAGGTGAATGGAAATCTTTATAGAGTAACTGCTCAGATTGAGGTTATTCAGAACCAGCCGAATCTAACAGCTGATGCAGCATTGATTAAAGATTGGGAGGTCTAATGGATAACGAATACGCAAAGTTCTTTCTCAATCGTAAAGTCGATGTCTATCAACTGGAGTGTATTGAGTTATCACACCCATCTTTTCTAAACACTTATCGTGTTGTTCGTAATGATGATCGAGGTGTCTATGTTCAGCATAAGGCAGGGGCTGGTCAGGTGTATTACGAATTCCTGCCAGTTTCAATTCAAAGATCCGGAATGCTGGGTGATCTGGACCAGACGCTTACCGTTTCAATTTCTGGTTTAGGCGATGTATTACCTGATGAGTTTGAACGGGTAATTGAGGGGCAATATTCTAATGTAAAGCCGACTGTAAATTACCGTCTTTATAGTTCGGATAACCTCAATTCACCAATGTTTTATTTGATTGGCCTCCAGCTTGCAAGTGTCGCTATGAATCATAAAGCAGTGACATTTAAAGCAGAGTCACCAAGGCTCAACACAAATAAAACCGGAGATATTTTCTCGCTTGATCGTTTTAGTGGTCTCAAGGGGGCTGTATGAAAAGTCACGACCATTTGCTTGATAAGCAATACGACGAAGAGCATTACAACTGTGTTCACTTTGCCCACGAAGCTGCAATGGATCTATATGGAATAGATCGTAGTGAGGCACTTGAACTCTTTATGCAACCTAAGGGAAATATTACCTTCCTTACTTCACGTTTAAAGCTTTTAAATCCGCTGCCCATGCCTAAGGAGGGCTGCATCGTAGCCTTCCATCCAAGGCAAAGAAATAAGCCCCCGCATGTGGGGCTTTTTCGTGAACAAAAGATTCTGCACCTCATGGAGAGTGGAGTCACTTATCTACCTGAAGAGGTTGTAATGGGAATGGGGTTTAGTCGAGTGAGTTATTATGATTAAAGTTATTTATAAGCAAGATGCTTTGTCTGAAGAAAAGACAGTTGAGCATGCCAACACACTAGGGCAATGGCTTACTTCTAAATATGATTACATGCCTGAGCACATCCGTATTTTTCACACTGCTAGCAATATGGATCATGCGGAAATCTCTTTTGCGAATGAAGTAACACCTAAAAATGCATATGACTTAAAACAGCTCGATTTTTTACCCGGTACTTTTATCGTCATTGAGAACCCGAAATGGGTTGCTGCGATCGTTTCAATTGTAATTAGTATTGCGATCGCTTTTTTAATGCCTACGCCTTCAATGGCTCAGACAACCCAGAATATTAATCAATCATCTTCAGCAAATAACGAACTTTCAAACCGTGAAAACAAGATCCGGGTAAATGGCCGCATTGCAGATATTTATGGAGCTGCTTGGGATACGCCCGATTCAATAGCAGTGCCTTATAAAGTTTATGAAAATAACATTGAAGTTGAGCATATGGTCGGCTGCATAGGCCGTGGCCACTATAAAATCAACGGTGCTTACGATGGTGAAACCAATATTGTTGATATTGCAGGGGCATCTGTAGAAGTCTTCCGACCAGGTGTTGATATTGTTTCTGGAGAACCTTATTTTTCAATCGGTACTGAAATTACAACGCCCCCATTAACCGTACAGCATCAAACGTCAGTAAATGGTCAAGTCTTACGACCAGCTGATACACAAATTTTAGAAGGGACTAATTACCTTCTTTTTGCATACCCAAATGAGATTCTTCGAGCAGCTGCTAACAATACAGATTTAACGACTAAGTTTGTTAGCAATGATCGCGTTGAAATCACCAATGCTACTTTCACATTTAACGGTCAAAGCTACGATTTAAACGGTACTTATAGCGTCCTATCTGTTGCTGATGATCGTATGACTTTATCAAATCCAGCAACTGTGAATAAAAACTGGTTAAAGCTTAAAGAACTTTCAAATCAGCAAACAGCTGCCGCATCTCCTAAGCTTGCATCCATCGGTGAGAAATGGATTGGTCCATTCATTCTGGACAATATTGAACGTAGTCGAGTACTTTGCAATTTCGTTGCTACAAATGGACTTTATACCGTTTCATCAGGGGGCAATCAGGCAGCTGTAAACGTCACGATTGAGGTTGAAGTTACTCCAGTCAATGAATCGGGTTCTGCAATTGGTAACCCAATGCTAAAGCAGATCATTCTCAAGGGTTCGGCTAAGTCGCGGCAAACGGTTGGTGCAACGCTGGATATGGTCACATTTCAGGGGCGCTGTAGTGTCCGTGCACGCCGCTTAACTCCAACTCCAGGAGTTACCACTGTTGTCGATGATGTGAAGTGGCAAGCGTTGTACGGCGCTTATCCGTTGCAAAGCACAACATATGAACATGAAACAGTTTTCCGTGCACGTACATATGCAACGACTGGAGCACTGTCGGTTAAATCGCGCAAGATCAATTTTGATCTTCAGCGGATGTTGCCTACCTACAAAAATGGAGCAATGACTACAGAGTTGTTTCCAACTTCAAGCTTTGCAGATGCACTGGTCTCAATGGCACTCGATGATAAGATCGGTCGCCGCACGACTGATGAGATCGATATTGAAAATATATATCGGACTTATAACGATATTGTCGATTACTTTGGCACACCGTTAGCCGCAGAGTTCTGTACCACCATTGATGACACAAACCTTTCTTTTGAAGAGCTGGCCACCAATCTTTGTGATGCTGTGTTTTGTACGGCATATTGGCAAAATAATAAGCTCAAGATCTATTTTGAGCGGCCAACTGATAACTCGGTATTACTGTTTAATTTTAGGAATATCATTCCAGATAGTTATAAGCATGACCTGACTTTTGGTGTAATGAATGACTACGATGGTCTGATCTATGAATACACGGATCCGTCCGATGATAGTCGTATCAATATCTATTTACAGGATAAAGGAGCTAAGAACCCTAAAGAGGTAAAATCGGTAGGTGTGCGTAATAAGTGGCAAGCCCATTTCAATGCATATCGGCTTTGGAACAAGCTTCGTTTTCAGCGCAAATCCATCACTTTTGATGCAGCTCCAGAATCAGAATTACTGGTTTTACGTGAACGCATCGCTGTAGCTGATTATCGAAATGGCATCCATCAAAGCGGCGAGGTGGTGCAGCAAGAAGGTTTAATTCTTATATTGAGCCATGATGTTGATTTCATAGCAGGTAAGAGCTACGTGATTTATTTACAAATGGGTGATGGGAGTGTTGATTTGATTCCTGTTACTGCTGGATCTGCTAAGAACAAAGTTGTTTTAGGTCGCTTACCAAACGGGGCATTAAAGTTAAGCCCTGATGATTTCGTTAATACGATTTATACAGTCGTTAATGACGATACAAAGGGGTCATTACCTTATCTGGTAGCAACGAAAGATCCGGTTGATAAGTTTTCAAATACCATTACAGCGGTAAATTACGATGAGCGGTATTACCTTAATGACAAGGACTTTATTGATGTGCCAGTTGATGATTCTCCGATTTACATCCGTTATGACCAGCTAGATATTAATCTTGCACGTCTATATCAGATGCAAAGAGGTGACTTGCCAACGACTGGAGAAATTAGCTTTATTGTTGAAGCCGGTGCTTTGGTTTCAAGTTCTAGTTCACTTAGAGCGGAAACGAGAATGGTTTATAAGCATACTAATAACTCTGAAACTAAAGAGTTTATTGTTCCTGCTGCGCCTGAATTACCAGCAATCGATACGGGAGAATTTCCTGCTGGTCTTGTCGTAAATCTTACGATTAAGGGAGCTGTTGTTGGTCGTGGTGGTGATGGTGGTTTGCCACATGTGGCATTTGGTGCATGGACCAGTGATCCAAATTATAACTTTACCAGAACACGCCGTGATGGGTTTCAAGGAGCACCCGGTTTAATGAACCGACACAGCAAATTGAACTTGATTATTGACGGAGGTACCTTGGCTCGAGGAGGTTCAGGTGGTGGCGCTACTCCTAGTGGTATTTACACTGAACTTGGATATGGGGTGCAAGGTATTCCAGGTGGAGCTGGAGCACCATTTGGTCGAGTTATGACAGGGCAGCCCATTTACAATGATACTCAGGATTGGCGCTGGTATCTTGAAGGTGGCTATTTGATGGTTGTAAAAGTCACTGATGCCGAAGCTGTGATACCAGGTAAGGGATACCGCACTCAAAATGACCGCTATGGATCTCCTTTATCTGGTGATGGTGGTGGTTGGGGGCAACGTGGTACTAAGTCTACGAATGATGGAACTTGGAACTGGAATTACCATGGAACCACTGAAGGCCAGCCAGGAGCGGGCGGTACTGCAATTGTCGGAGTGGCACCACTCACAACAAAATTGATTAATGGAGGGAAAATCTTACAAACCCTTTAATACTTTGAAAGAACTTAGAGCACCCATTTCGGGTGCTTTTTTATTGCCTATGATCTGGAGGAAGGCATGCATGAACGATCAAACAAATAGCGTAGTCGAAGCAGCTGCAAGTACGGCTGCCGCGACTGCAACAAAATTTTCATATGGCTATATGGTAGGTGGGGGATTGATCGGAATCTTTGGAAAAATTGACTGGGCTGTAGTCATTTCAATCTTAATCGGTGTAGCAACCTACTTAACGAATCTCTACTTTAAACGTCGTGATGAAAAGAGGGCAGATGAGATTCATAAATTACGTGTTGAGCAGTATGAGCAAACTAAGAAACGGATCCAAGGTGATAATGATGAATAGTGAAAACACTCGGACATATTTGGCGTACATGGTTATTGCCATGTCATTCCTCTGTGTTCTTGGTTTGTTCTTTATTGAATATCCAGACAAAAACCGTGATTTATTAAACGTGTCACTAGGCACGTTGCTTGGATTATCAAGTGCTGTGATTGCCTTCTATTTTGGATCTACCAATAAACAAAAGAAAGAAACTGAAGATTCAAATCAACAGTAACTATTCAACTTTAAATGCCGCCTTCGGGCGGTTTTTTTACATCTAAGGAAACTGAAATGAATATCGAACAATATCTTGAGGATTTGATTAAGCGAGAAGGCGGGTATGTTAATAATCCAGCGGATCGAGGAGGTGCAACTAAATACGGAATTACTGAAGCAGTAGCACGTACAAACGGCTTTAAGGGCAAAATGAAAGATTTGCCACTTGATGTGGCCAAAGCAATCTATCGCAAAAATTATTGGACGGCTCCGCGTTTTGATCAAGTGAATACAATCAGCTCAGCAGTGGCTGAAGAGCTTTTAGATACTGGTGTGAATTGCGGTACGGGATTTGCAAAACCCCTTTTACAACGTGCTTTGAATTTGCTGAATAATCAGGGTAAGGATGGTTGGCCAGATCTTACGGTAGATGGAATTTATGGCCCAGCTACCTTAAATGCTCTAAAAAACTATTTGGCCAAACGTGGCAAAGAGGGAGAGAAAGTCCTGGTGCGAGTCCTTAATATTATGCAAGGTCAGCGATATATTGAAATCTGTGAACGTAATCCAACGCAAGAACAATTCTTTTATGGCTGGATTACAAATCGAGTATTGTTGTAATTCATTAAGGGTTTGGATAGTTTTTTTGTTTGTAATATTAATATGGTGAATTTACTTTTAAGTAAAAATTCACCATATTTCATTTAATATCTAACATAAAATCTATAATTTAATCAGGTCGTCAGAAGTGACTTCAATAATATTCTCCGGGAAATTGGTAGAAAAACTAATCTTATCTAATGAAAAATTATCACCATTAAATTTAATATCATTCTCTTTAAATATTTTTAAAAACATATCTTCTATTTCTCTCTGTTTTTCAGGGGCAAGAGTAGTTTTTGCTGTACCAGCACAAACATCTAAAAGAAAAATACTTTGAATTTTATCTAGATCACGAGCAGACACGTTTAGATGATGTATAGATTTCATTATTTAGCCTTATTGATTAATAAATTTATATATTCAAAAAAATATATAAATTGTCAAATATTTTTTATAAATTGATAATAAATTTAGAACTATGAAATTATTTTTTTGCTAAAAAGCCCTGAATGATCAGGGCTTTTTAAATCTATTTTTCAACTTCTACATCATAAATTGTTGTAAAAGACGCCTTTAATTTTTCATCTTTAGTATCTGCAATGTACTTTTGCATTTTCTCTTTGTACTCTGGGTGTCCGGCTTTGTACTTAGCAAGCAAGTAAGAAAACTCGCCTTGCTTGTAGTTTGGGTCCTTCTTGTTTTCTGGTTTGTCTAGTTCTACTTTTAGAACTTCTGCAACATAGTCATAGCACTTGTTAAGTGTAGGAGCTGCTTCTCCTTGTAATCCAAGTAACTGACATCTAAATGTAAGTCTTACTGTGTCATTTGGTTTTTCTGCAAGTTGCTTATCATTTAAAGCGTGTGCTTTGTCATAGTCATTCAAAATCATATAAATATTCATTTGAAGTAGTTCACGCTTGCGTTTGTCTGTGATTTTATCGACCTCAGGAAGTATCTCACGCATGTGCTTTTGAAAGACTTCTTTATCTTCTAGAGAGTATTTTTGAACGTACTCATTGTGCTTATCAATAATCTTCTGATCTTCGGCAGATAATGTTTTGGGTGCTGTCGTCTCAGTTTTTACTTCCGTTTGTTTAGTGCCATCAGATGCGTTGCTGCAACCGCTTAGAAGTGCTGAGCCAATAATAATTAGGGTTAAATACTTTTTCATGCTTTACGTCTTGCTGCCGATGTAATTGTAAACTTATAAGTGGTGTCTGGTGGCATTGTTGTTACTAGGCCACCATCAAATTTTGCGTCATATTTCAATGTAATATGAGCCTCAATTACTTCTAAATCGGGGGCTGGGAGTTTAACTTCGCAACTACCAACGGGCTGTTTGTCGTTTTCAGTATTCCAGTAGCCTTTGCCAACTTTAAGCTTTATTACGTCGCTTATTTGTTTGCCTTTCTTAAATAAACGAAGAACGCCTTGAGGGAAGATTTGCGCGTCACCCTTAACCGTAGGCGGGAGAAGCGTAGCAGTGACGAAGAGTTGGTCTTTTTTAACCTGATGTGTAACTTCAAACGTACATGCTCCCGAAGCCATCTGAGAAAGTACACCTAAGAGATTAGCTCTATCCTGGTCATAAGGCATTAATACAGGTTTGAAAGAAACCATTTTTGTTTTTTGATTTTCTATGTAGTAATTCTCGTACTGATCTTTAACGAAACTATCTGTAGCCGGTTGTTGTTGAGACATAGGAGCCGAGCTAGATTTCGAAGATGCTGCTGCGCCACCACCATTGTCTTGAACAACTAAGTTTTGCTGAGGCAATAATTTGCAACCGCACGAAAGGGAATCATTAACACCAGCGGCAGCTTTGCCAAAAATCTGCATACATGGATCGCCAGACACAATGGTTGCAACAACTTTATGTGTTGGACATGTTGCTTTGTCACCGACACAAGCAACGGCAATACCGTCAATAAGGAACATACTGTTCCCTGAAATTACTTGGCCGCCTCCAGTAGTGGGGCAGCCAATAGTTATATATGGGGTTGCCAAATCAATTCCATCTTATTTTATTGAAGTCGAGGAATGTTAACAAAGTGAAATAGACAGTGCTGTATAGTTTTATTTATCTGGATGCTCAGCCCATGCGATCAATAACAATGTGAGTGTAGGCATTTGTGTAAAAGCCCTCTAATGAGGGCTTTAATTGAGAAAATATTTGCTCATTTTTAGTAAGATCAATTAAGTTTGAGCAAATTTATTCTCATTTTAAACAACTGATCATCCATGTCTTAGGAATAATAAAATAATTAAAATGTTAAATTTGTTTTTTTAATTTTATAACCTCTTTACTCAATTTATGAATAGTTTCATTAATTTCTTTTGTATAGTCATGCCTGTCTATATTTTCTTTTCGCCCCATCAAATAATTACAACAACTATCTAATTTGTCACAAATTTTACGCATTTCTATCTCAGATTTTACTTCATAATTGTCACCATATCTTAGGTGTACCAATTCTTGGCGGAAACTAAGTAAGTCATCCATATTATTTTCTAAAGTCAGTCTTATATTTTCATAAATTTTATCAAGCTCGCTGAAATCTAATTCACCCTCGTGATATAGCTTTTCACTTAAAAACAATAAATCATTAAAAATAATAATGTTTTTTTCATTTCTTTTTACTATATTTTGATATAAATCTAAATCATCAAAATTCTTAGTTCCGAACATATCCCTCGCACAATATTGCTGAAATAAACTGAAGTCTTCATAATTTCGGCTTGCATGCCAACTACTTTGTAAATCGCGAATTTTATCAAGAATCATTTCAATAAGCTCTTGAGATTTTTTGTATGTTTCTTGATTACGCCATGAAAGAAAACCAATAATTGCTACAAGTGGAGTAATTACATAAGCAGTTGTAGTAATAATAGTATTTATTCCACTCATACTAAAATTGCATTCTAAAGACTTCCCTTGGCACACAACCATATACTGAAAAAATCCGCAAACTATAAGAACACAAATATATACAAGCAAATAATATCCGACATATTTTTCAATTTCTTTCATATTTTTTTTCATAAATTACACTCAAGATCTCTAATATATTGTATTTTAATCTTTTATTGTTAAAAGTTCATCAAATCTAAATGGGTTTTTAGTCAGTTTATCTCTCGACATTGACCAGTTTCGACCAGATACATAACACGTACTTATACCGAGCTTTTTCTTTCCGAATTTTGTGTGCACGTTATCCAGTGTTTTCATCAATTTTTCTTTCTTCTCTATGGTTTCAAAGTCTGTGAGCAGGTCATAAGTATGGCCTGATTTGGGTTCAAGACCTGTCAGCACTACGCCGCATTTCTTGTATTTAATTCCTTCTTTATAGATATCATTTAACATTCTTGTTGCTGCTTTGACGAGGTCAATAGCGCAATCTGTGGGCTCAGAAAACGAACCCGTGATTGACTTGTTATAAAACGGCACATTTGGATCGAAAGGATTTGACTGTACAAAAGCAATCATGCATCCGCATAGTAGACCTTCATCACGCAATCTCTTACAAGCATCTTGCGCATACATCGAGATAGCTTCTTTTAGATCCGTTAATTCAGTAACGCGACCACCGAAGGATCTAGATGCGACAATTTGTTTTTTTGATGGGGGAGTATGTTCGATCTCAATGCATGAGATGCCTTGTAATTCATAAATGGTTCTTGCCATCACAATTGAAAACTTCTTTTGCATCTCTCGAGGTTCAGCACAAGCTAGATCAAGCACCGTATTAATTCCCATTGATTGAAGCTTTTTTGAATGCTTACGGCCAACGCCCCAAACTTCAGATACTTCAATTAATGAGAAATAATATTCTTTGTTGCAAGGATCCATGTTTACGAGATCGCAAACACCATTAAAACCTTGATTTTTCTTAGCTATATGGTTAGATATCTTTGCCTCCGTCTTGCTGCGACCAATTCCTACGCACACGGGCAAACCAATCCATTTCCATATCTTCGCTCGCATATCGTGACCAACTTTCTCCAAATCAAAGTTCTTCTCATACGCGGTGAAATCAACAAAGCATTCATCTATTGAGTAAGGCTCAACTTCTTCAGGAGTTACGTACGAGCTCAGAATCTTGTGAAAACGTCTCGACATTTCTGCGTACATTGCATAGTTGCTTGAAAGTACGATTACATTATGTTTTTGAACTATGTCTTTAATTTGGAATAACGGCACCCCCATTTTTATATTTAAGGATTTCGACTCATTGCTGCGCGCAACGGCGCACCCATCATTATTGCTGAGAACTATGACAGGTTTATCGTTCAAACTTGGGTCAAAGACTCTCTCACATGAGACATACATATTATTTACATCTATGAGAAAAAAGACTTTATTCTCATGTTTCATGATCTTTTTCTTGTCATTTTAATAATATGAGTGACAACGCCCCAAACTATTAATTCCTGTCCTTCTGAAAGATAAATATTTTTATATTCTGGATTTTCGGCTTTGAGCCATTTCCTAGACTCCTCAATCATTAAGCGCTTAACCGTAAAATCATTATCGATTAGAGCCACAACAATATCGCCATGCTTTGCATCTAAGCTACGATCCACAATTAGTTCATCATCAATTTCGATTCCTGCATTCAGCATAGATAAAGATGCAACTTTGACAATGAAAGTTGCAGTTTCATTTTTTATTAAGTGCTCGTTCATGTCGAGCGCTTTGTCAATGTAGTCCTGAGCTGGGGAGGGGAAGCCAGCGGATATTTTTTCTAAAGCGTAAGGGACAAGCATATGTGTTGTTGGTACAACTAGCTTAATAGACATAACATCAGACAAAGCCATACCTTGTGTAAGGTATGGCTTTATCTGGATGATGGATGGTGCAATTTCGCTCATAGAATATCTCCCTTTTTGAATTTGTAACGTATTCAAGATGATATGCTAGAGCAAAGATGAAATTCAAATTTAAAAAGTTGTGGATAAATAATGACTAGTCATAACTTGTCGCGTTTAAAAGTGCATTTGGTCGGAAATTCTACAGCCTTATTTGTCACCTTTTGTCTTGCTTGTAATATTCATTATAAATATTCTAAGTACAGAAAATTCTGTATATCTATCAACTAATTGTCAATTTTACCTGAAACAGTTAATTCTAAGTAAATACAAGATTCCATTCAAAATAGATATATACATCTTTTAATAATTGGTGCGGAAAACTTTATGAAAATTGTGGCTAACATTCTCTTAGGTGCTTTATCCCTAACATTCAGTTCGATTTCAATAGCAGAAGAAATTGCAAAGTCTAAATATGTATTAAGCATAAATCTTGTAAAACATTGCGCCACTGAATATGGCTTCAAGCTAGGTTCCGGTTGGATCGATACTAAAACTGAATATAAAACTTTTAATTATAGAAAAGAAGAAGATGAATTGAACTATTCTCAAAAGGATGTCTCTCTAGTGCAGGAATGTGTACAAGAGCAGTTACCAGCAATTATATATGGTTATGGATGGACTAAACTTAGTAAAGCAGAACTTAATATCAAAAAAAATGAAATGGATGAACTATATAATTCGTTCGAATATTCTCAAAATATAATTATTGATAAAAGTAAGAAATTTAAATTTGAACTTACAAATGTAGTGCCGCCAAAACGTGCAGAAATTTGTGCGGATAAGAAAGGCAAGTTCGATTATGGCTTTGATGAATATGCATCCTGCATGGGAACAAAAGTACATCAATCACCGACCTGTCAGAATCAATATGGCGACCCTTGCGGTACAAAGTATGATAAAGGTCGAGCAGGTTATACAATTAAGGAAAACTAACATTATTTTTCAATAATTAATTTTTTTAAATCTAAAAGGTTACATTGGCCTTTTAGATTATTAATTTGTAGATTTTCTAGGTTTAGGAAAATAGTCAGCAGTAAATTCACCTAAGGGCATCTCAAAGAAAAATTGATCAGCATCTTCTTTTTTACAGTTCAACCAATCTTCTCTGTATTCATCAGGAATAACAATAATCGACCGTTTCTCATCTTCTGGTTTATGGAACTGGCTCATGAAAGAGTGATTATCTGCATTGATAGTCAGCATAGACATAGATCTAACGTGTTGACCATCGATCACAGTTGAATCGTAAATTGCAGCTACTGTAAAAGGCATGCCATCTTCTCTAAAAATGCCCCAGCGTTCAGCCTTCCCATTTACGTACTTTGGTTCATAAATTTTTTCGACAGGTATTAAAGCAAACTGACTTTTAGCCCAAGCATGTCTAAAGCTAGGCTTTTTATCTACAGTTTCTGTTCTAGCGTTATATGTATACTTTGAGAACTTTAAATCGTGCTGCCAAGGTGGGATCATACCAAACTTAACTTGGCGCCATTCTATATGGCCATCTTTCGAAAATATAAGAGGGCAGTCGTAACTAGGATATACATCAGTTTTATAGTCGAAAGTTGGTTCGAATAAATCTAACAGGTGTACTCGGTCTTTTGATATTGGTTCATAATTTGCGCACATATTTTTAACCTTTATTATTATTCCTATTTAAATATATTTTACTAATTATATTCGTCTAACAAAGTTTAGAATCTTTGATGTTTTGTTGTCTATTAGATGTGGATAAATAGGGTGAGATAAGTTAGCTAATTTCTGGCGAAAAATTACACTTTTCAAATAAAATTAAGAAATCGAAAAGATGTTTACATAGTGCTTACATGAGAGTAGGTAATAAAAAACCACTTAGGATTAATACACCTAAGTGGTTGTTTTATATGGTGGGCCCACACAGACTTGAACTGTGGACCAACGGATTATGAGTCCGCTGCTCTAACCAACTGAGCTATAGGCCCTATAAGCAAGAAAAGCTTTTAATCTCAAGGCTTTTCAGTGCGTGCAATACTAATCAATTTTTTAATTAAACACAAGTCATTTTCTAAAGTTGGTGCATGGTAGCCCAAAAATATTGTGTTGTTTTGGTTAAATATTACAAGCGATAGTGATTCTAGCGTATGAGTACTTCGTGAGTAAAGTGAACTAAGTTATTTATCGATCAATTAGAACTTATTCCAGCCAGCAACTTATAGTGGTAGAGGCTTAATTGTCTTTTCGATTCGAATTATTAATTCTTTTAAAATATATATTGTTTGAAATATAACCATGTTGTGGGAGGTTATTTGAATAATGCTGACAAGATTAAGTTAGATAGGTTTACCGAAAAATAGTAGAGTACAAGCAGATTTTTGCACTTATGTATCGCGTTATGTTTATAAATTTTCGATCGGAAATTATTTTAATAAAACTATGAGTATGTTTTGAATAAAATTAATTCATAAAATTATATTTATAGATTAAATCACTTCTTATCCTAGTCAAGTCTATATTTCTCTAATGGGACTTTTTCTTTAATTTTTGGAAGTCTGGATATAATTGAGAAATTACTCATAGAATATTGAGAGTTAGAGTTAAAGTGTTTAAAAATAAATAATTTAATATATAGGATGAATAAAGCTTTAAAAACAAAAAAAGATGAGTAAAAATGAGCTTATTTTAAGATTAAGCGCTTTATCTCATTTTATTAAAAAAATAGAACTTTTGAGAGGAAAAGTTAGAAATTTTTATCATTGAAATTTCTTTCTTTTTCTAATGTGTTTTCTATATAAAACTTAAAGTGTGACTGCTTTCACGTGGAATGCAAATGATTGTATTTTATTGATTTTATTCTTGACTAAAATGCTAGGTTTTAATAAAGTATAAATGTATTTTTCCAAAATAAAAAACTATTGCTTAGTCCTGAAATACAGTAAGAAGCCTGCTTTTTAAGTAGGCTTCTTGCTTTCTATAATATTGACGGAAATAGGGGCTGAACAATAAGCTAAATTTTTAAAGCAAGTATATTTAATTTGAAGTAAAACTATAAAAGAGATCAGATGTACTCGGAACTAAAGTATAAGAAATTATAAATTTTCTTGAATAATTTGGATGAGTTCTCGAGCCGCTTTAGATAATGGGCGGTCTTGAAGCCAAATTAAATAAATGGATAGAGGTAAATGATTTTTGGTATTTTTAAAATCTAAAAGAACTAAATGACCTTGATCAATTTTTTCTTGTACTAACGATAAAGGGAAATTTCCCCAGCCGAGTCCTGCTTCAACCATATTAATTGCTGTTTGTAGACTATTCGTTTTCCAGTACATTGCACCAATAATTGAACGAGAATCTGTCATTTCATGGTCACTACTCGCTACTACAATTTGCCTAATATTGATTAACTCTTCAATAGAAAACTGCTTTGTTTTTTCTTGTAGAAGACTATGACTAGACGAAATAGTGGCAACTACTGTTTCAGTCATGACCAATTGCAGATTTTCACGCATTTTTATATTTAGGTCTGATCCTGCTAAGCAAAGACTAATTTCTTCCTTATAAAGTAAATTGACGATGTCATCTTGAGGGGCAGTAATAACTTCTATATTAAGTAATGGGAATTTATCGGCTAATTTTTTTATTGAATAGAATAATAATTTGGTATTTACATCAGAGACAACACCAATACGTAATTTACTTTCAAGCCCTAAAGAAAGTTCATGGGCATGAGTACTAAATAGCCTAAGCTGTTCAGAAATAATGCGAGCCTGAGGTTCTAAGGCTAATGCTGTAGAAGTTGGAATGACCTTACGATGGGTTCGTTCAAATAAGATATAACCCAATTCTGCTTCCAAATTAGCAATGGCCATGCTGACTGCTGAGGGGACCCGATTTAGTTTACGAGCGGCCGCAGAGAAAGATCCTGTATCTAGTACGGTGATGAAGAGTTCAATATTTTCACTGTTAAAATTCATTTTGATATCATTCAAACTGAAAGCTATTAACTTTATATATGATTTTAACTGAAATTAAAATATAAAGAATTAAGCAGAGTTTAGTGATTATGCAAGGTGTAAAGCGTCGAATCGTATATGTTTCTTCTTATGAAGTGATTGGAATGATTATTTCATCAGTAGGGTTAGCTATTTTGGCAGGTGATAGTGTGGAACATACTGGGCCATTATCTGTCATGATTACGACCATCGCTGTAACTTGGAATTTTATTTACAATGTTATATATGAGAAGTGGGAAGCTAGGCAAAGCAATAATATTCGTACATTCAAACGTAGGGTTGGGCATGCAATTGGTTTTCAGCTTACCTTAGTTTTATTTTTGATTCCTCTTATTGCATGGTGGATGGATATTTCTCTGATTGCAGCTTTTTGGCTAGATGTGGCATTTATCATTATTATCCCGATATATACTTTTATATTTAATTGGAATTTTGATAAGTTATTTGGGCTTCCTGCTTCAGCACAGGTTAAAGCATTACAAGAATAGCTTTTCATCAATTTCAATAAGATATCAAAGTCATACTTTGATATCTTATGTTTGGGCTTTACTTAACTTGTTCGAGAGGTAACTGTTTTACAAACTTTAGTTGAGCTCTTTTAGCAAAAAAATAGTAGATCAAAGCTGTAGAGATAAGTCCCACTAGCCATGATAGATCTATGCCTCCCAACATTGCCGCGATTTGACCTGTATAGAATTTGCTATCAATAAATGGTAGTTGAATTAAAATACCTAAAAAGTAGCAAGTAATACCAATTCGATTCCAGCGACCATACTTGCCATTTGGATCATAGAGTGCATCTACATCACATTCTTCTTTAGAGATAAAGTAGTAATCAACCAGATTAATTGCGCTCCATGGAATAAAAAAAGTAAGTAAAAACAAAATAAATGCTTTAAAAGCACTTAAGAAAGTGTGCTCGCCAATAATTGCTATAAAGGTCGAAATCACAACCATAGCAAGGACAATGAGCAATCTTGTTATTTTTGAGATTTGATTTGTCGATTTGAAACTGTTCCAAACCGTAGCAACACACATAAAACTACCATAAGCATTTAAGGTCGTCAGAGTAACTTTGCCAAAAGCAATACTAAAATATAAGAAGGTAACAACTAAGGCGATGGGGTTCATTCCAACCACATATTGAACCTCATTTCCAACAAAATTGCCGTTTGCAACCTGAGCAATCAAAACGCCTAAGCTCATAGAAATTTGTGAACCTAATAAAGAACCTAAGCCAACGGCCCAGAAAACGCGAGATGAAGACGTTTTAGTTGGAAGATAACGAGAGTAGTCTGCAACATAAGGTCCAAAAGAGATTTGCCAAGAAGCAGAAAGTGAAACTGCTAACAAAAATGAAGACCAACTGAAATGACGTACTGCTAAGAGTTCAGAAAAATCAGAAAGAGCTAAAATTTGAGTCAGAATAATCACAAAAGCAATCAAACCAATAATACTGGCTACTTTGCCTACCACATGAATTAAGCGATATCCAATCGTTGCAAATAAGATAATAAAGCAAGCATAAATTAAGATGCCAGTTGTATTGCTGACATGTGCTAGATGTGCAATTGCTTTACCCGCGAGTACCTCTCCAGTTGCGGTAAAGCCAATATACATCAGACAAACAAGTATGATTGGAATACATGCGCCATAGACACCAAACTGAACACGACTTGAAATCATTTGGGGAAGGCCTAGTTTTGGACCTTGAGCAGCATGTAGAGCCATGACAGCAGCACCAAAACACTGTCCCACAAATAAACCAATAATCGACCAAAAAACATCACCACCTAATACGACTGCTAGTGCACCCGTCACAATGGCCGTGATTTGCAAATTGGCACCAAACCAGAGGGTGAATTGGGCAAACACTCCGCCATGTCTTTCATTCTCTGGAATAAAATCAATGCTTCGGTTTTCAATAAAACTACTATTTGGTTTCTCAGCCGATGAGTCCATTACACTCTCCTTGTCCTTTAAGAGTCCACTCTATTTTTATTAAGTCCGCATTGTATAAACAAATACAAGCATGTATATACAAGTAATTTTAAAAAGAATCAAATACTTTTTGAGGCTGTAGAACCTAAAAGTGGCTTAAATATTTCATAGATAAATAGAAAAAATAATTAGACTGATTTTATTTTTTAATAGAGTTAAATGATAGAAAAATAATATATAAAAAAGCCCTCTATTGAGGGCCTGACTTTATACATTAGTGTCTAAGATAGCTTGAAAAAAAGTTGGAAGTTCAGAAAATTGGACGAGTTGAGTTTTATCTTCTTGTTTATAATAATACTGATAGTTTGGAGCTTCTGAATGATTATCGAGATATTGAGTTGCATCGGTAAATTGTGCTTTTGCAACTGGTTTGTCTTTTTTAAATTTCACAATAATAGGGTTTACTGAATTTAATTTTACCGGTACACCATTCTCAAATTTAGCAGTTTCAATTAATAAAGAAATTTTAAAATTTCCGAATTTTACACAACAGTGGCCTCCATTTTCTGTTTTAATTTCTTGATCATGAAAAAGCTCTTTAAATAAATTCTTTAAAGATTCTCTATGCTTATCTAAAGCGATTTGAAAATCATGATCTTGTTGTCCAATTTTTTCTTGCTCTTCTTGCAGCAATTGGGCTTGCTTTTCAATGGTGGTGAAATCCAGCTTCATTTTAATATCTCCTTGGGTTGTTTTTAAAACTATATATGGCAATATTTTATTAAGTTTTAGAGAAACATATATTATTTGTTACAACGCAATAATTAAGATGAGCTTTTGTGATAAATAATTGAAAATGTAAAAATATATTTTTAAAAAGAAAACTTATAAGATTAAAGAGTTTATTAAGTAAATATTTTTTCTATTTTTTATTTGAAAATGCTGCTACATGATAAACATATGATTTTTAATGTAGCAGCATATTTCCTATTTTGTACAATGTTTTACTATAAGAGGCGTGCCTTTAATTTTAAAAAAACCTCCGCTACTCATTACACCAAGCATTACTAAAGCTGTTCCTATCAATTGCCAGATATTGAGAGACTGCCCTGTAAGTAGGGCGATCAGCATACTAAATACAGGTACAAAGTTAAAAAAGACGGAAGCACGTCCAGCTCCTAACTTTTGTATGCCATTAAACCAGAATAAATAAGCAATCATTGTAGAGCAGATAATGACATAACCCATGGCCAGATGTGCATTTACAGGCGCAGAAGTGATGGCTGTAAGAGGATCTTCAAATATCATACTCAACACGCCAAGTGTTATTGCACCAAACATCATAGAAAAAGTCGTTGTTTCTAGAGGTGTGGCATTTTTTACATAGCGGCGAGATAGAACATTTGCTAAGCAAAATCCAAAAGCCCCTAATAATATGAATAGATCTCCAATGTCTATTTTCAGGTGGAGCAAAGTTGTTATATGCCCCTGACTAATGACGAGTAACACGCCACTTAAGCCGAATAAAACACCTAAAAATTTACTAGGAGTAAGTTTTTCACCGTCCAAAATAATTGTCATTAATAGAGTCATCAACGGTGTGGTTGCCATAATTAAAGCACCATTCACAGCAGATGTAGTCTGTAAGCCATAAAAACAACCTATATTGAATCCTGCAATGCCGACAACCCCAATAATAAGATAGATAAATAAATTTTGACTTAAGGCTGCCCATCTTAGCTTGCCTGTTATTGAAAAGATCAGAAGTAAGCCTAGGCTTGCAATTGAAAACCGTTCAGATGCGGCAGATAGCGGAGGCATATGTTGAATAATATAAGACATTGCATTAAATGCTGATCCCCAAAAAAACATCGTTAAAACCACACCCGCATAGACATAAGCCACCGTTCTGTTCATCGACAGGCTCCCACTAAGAACGGTTTTATTCTGGGCAATTATATAAAGGTGTACAATTCCGTATTAATACACTTCTAATGTGAAAATTTGCACAATGATTGATTGGGAAAATTTACATTACTTTTCAGTTTTTACCGAAGAGAAATCACTGTCAGCTGCCGCAAGAAAGTTGGGGGTAGACCATGCAACTGTATCCAGAAGAATTGCTCAACTAGAACAAAACTTAAAACTCAAATTAGTGGATCGTAGACCACGGACCTACATTCTTACTCCGGATGGAGAGCGTCTTGCGCAAGTAGTCGCTCGTATGATGGAAGAAACGTTTTCTATTGAACGTTTAACTCAGGCTGGCCAGCAAGAAGTGATGGGTAGTGTTTCTATTAGTATGCCTCCTTTAACGGCTGCGCATCTCATCATGCCTCATCTGGGAAGATTTTATCGTCATTATCCCCAATTAAAGTTGCGTGTACTTGGTGATGTTCATTATGTTTCTTTGCAGCATAGTGAGGCTGATATTGCTGTACGATTTGGACGTCCTAAAGATGAAAACTTAGTTGCTCGTAAAGTAGGTGAAATTCCTTTTGGAATATATGCTGCTCCAAATTATTTAGCTTCAACTGATTCTGAAAGTTATGAGTGGATCAGCGTAGAAGTCGGGGGGGTACATGGTCAAAAACAGCAGAAGTTAAAAGAAAGATTAGGCAATAAAGAACCTGTAATGGTTACAAATCATCCTGAGCTTCAGTGGAGAGCCGCATGTGGAGAAGCTGGGTTAGCTGTGTTACCTGATTTTTTAGGCACATTGAGTAATTTGGTAAGATTGCAAGATGATTACCCCATGAGTGCTGAAATCTGGTTGGTAACCCACGAAGATCTACGACATAGTCCTGCAATACGTGTAGTAATGGATTTTCTGGTGAGTTGTTTCGAGTCTTTTAGAACTTAAACTTGGTTAGTTAAATGCTAACTCTTAGACGTCTGTTTAAAGAAGCTGCCATTTTTCCGCAGCTTCTTTTGAATTTAGTTAGATCAATACGCTAGGTCAGACTAACTTCTATACCTTCACGTAAATTAGATTGATCTTGACGAGAGTTTAAATCAATTTTGGCAAAAGACTTAGCAAGTAAACGTCTAGCCGCTGAATTAATAGGTTTTTCTACCCATTTAGGTAATTTTATCCCTAAAGGATTAGTTTCGGTTTTAGATACTTCAGTAGTTACTCTTGTGCCCATAATATAGTCAAACCAAGGTCTAGTAACACACCAGTTAGCATTCTGATTACTTGTCATATGATGATCATAATGCCAAGGAATACGTTTTTTTGCATATTCTGGGTCTAAATGAGATTTAGCATGTACACGCCAATAATTCCATAAACCATAATAGAGTCCAGCTGTAAAAAAAGGAGCTACAGGTAAAAAAATGGTAGCGGCACCTGCTAATCCAATTAAGGCTGTTTTTTCATTATAAATTTCAGCATTTTTAAGCATAGACTCAGCATAGCCTTCATCATGGAAGCCATTTAAACGGGCACGTTTATGATGTGCGATATGGGTGAAAAATGGACTATTACGATACTGGCTTGGAAACTCATGCAGCCAAACTTTATGAAAGTACCATTCCAAGCCATTTGCTACAAAAACACCTATAGGGAATCCAAGCATATTGGTCACTTCTTCTAAATTACAATTTAAAGCCATTGTAAAAGAAGAACGTTTTATCCCTTTGACCTAATAGGCACTAGACCAATTGCCTTTAGAATCAATTTGATTGTTTTTGTTTACGTTGTCGATAAGCACTTGGAGTTTCATTGGTCCATCGTTTGAATGCACGTGTGAACGCAGAGGGCTCTGAAAAACCGGTTAAATAAACAATTTGATCAATAGTTTCTTGTGTATTAGCAAGCAAACGTCTGGCAAGTTTTTCTCGATGTTGATTTAGAATCTTTTCATAATTTGTATTAATAGCTTGTAAATCAGCGCGAAGAGTACGAGGGTTGCGGTTTAATTGTTCTGCAATCAATTTTTGATCAAATTGCCCAGATTCAAGTAATCCATTACTAAGTAAACGTTCAATTGCATGAATCAGTTGATGCTTTTCTAATGTTAATAACTGCTGTTCAGCAAGAGTTTCATGGATTTTTAATAATTCTGGCTCAGCAGCTGGCGAGGTCTTATTTAATAGTACACTAGGAAAAACTATAGCACCTTTTGTTTGGCCTAAAATGACGGGGCATTCCCACATCTCTTGATAAGTTTCAGCCGAGGCACCTTGTTGATAAGGTAGAGTAATATGACTAGGTCTGAACTCATTATTAGTAATATATTTAAAAAAATTAAGGAAAATACCAATCCCACATTCTAGATAATGCCTTACGGGATGCTCAAAACCCGATAATATTGCTTGATCTTCATTAATGGTTAAGGAAAGGCTAAAGACATCTGAAAGTAGTGCTTGATATTTTATAGCGCGCTGTAATCCTTCACCAAATGTAGAGCTGCTCAAAAATAGATATTCAATGACCAAACCCCGGAAGGGCGGCATTTGCTTACCTACATGTAAGCCAATATCAGGATCTCGGCTGATTTCTTCAGCAGCTGTCCAAAAACGATGTTGGGTAGAATTATCTCTACGAATATTTTTATCGGGTGGTTGATTGGGCAAATTTACACTTGCAAAAATAGATGCTGCATCTAAGCCCATCTTTTGCATAGTCTCGTAAGTCATCCATAAAAAAATTCCAGCGTCTGAAGAATTTTTAGACATAATTTGATGACAACCCTATAAACTATAGCGCATATTCAATCATGATTTTATTGCTGATTCTATATCTCAGAAACTTATATTAGTTTAATGATCAGGAAAGAAACCCGCATCTTCACGTGCTTGTTTTAAAGCTAAGATAAAAGAGGTTAATAAAAGCAAACCTATAAAAAAAAGAAAAAGATCGATGTTACTAATCGCAAAACCTATACTTGTAGCGCCTAGACTTAGTAATAAGATACATAATATTTTCCAAAAAATGAGCATGTTACGTTCTGATAAAAAGTCTAAAGATATTATTGGCAATTGAAGGAGATTTCTAAATTTATTTATGTTTTTTTTATTATAAATTATGTAATTCTGTAAAATTTAATTTTTTGATGACTTTAATATAACTATATGAAATTAAATTGATTTTTAATTTATTCGACTTGACGGGTGTCTTTTTAATTATTCTTAAAATTAAGTTTTTATTAATTAATAGAATGATAATTCTTTAGAAACACTATAAAATAGCGATTATAAATTAAATTTATTTTTTTAATTTATTTAAAACAATATGTTATGATGGTTTTTTAAATTTTTGTTAAAAAAAAGACTTGATCTTTAAGCCGAATTTTGAAATTATACCCATGCAAATTGTGATCTATTTCCCACAATTTGTATTTCAGGTTAAGTGGTTATCACTAATGCTCATTTGCTATTTTTGCTTATGAGCATTTTTTTATGTGATTTTTTAATAGAACTACAAAGTTTGAAAAATTAGTTTTTTGAGTTCTCTTGGTAGCATTGAGCTTATTTGTTTTTAGTAATTTTATAGAGAATAGTTAATCATATTGAATCGTCACCGTCGCTGTGGCTTTAACCTCACCTGCGGTCACATTGGTGGCAGTCTGATAGTAACGAGCAGTTAAAGGTATATCATATTCAACAGTTTGGTTGGAACTCACCATACCTATATTTAGTTTGCTTGCTTTTTGAATCGGCTGATTTGCTCCATTCATATTCCATAACAGTTCGACACCCACACCGTTGGCTTTGATTGAATTCGCGGCACTGTTGTTAATCACCTGATTATTGGAGGTATCAGAATTATAATCAAAACTTAAGCTGATCGTATTGCTGGTAGCGATACCAGAGTTGTTTTCGCCACCATTACATAAGATCGATAAATTAAAATTCTGTTCCCCTTGGGTTGACCCAATCGCTCTAAAGCCTGATTTCATCACGGTTGGAAGTTGAACGGGT
>Ga0163161_10000193_pt1 | contig 56074 bp, 57 predicted proteins | sample S45metaG_FD_129847 | JGI IMG/M metagenome (GOLD analysis project Ga0163161, IMG submission 129847) | Switchgrass rhizosphere microbial communities from Kellogg Biological Station, Michigan, USA - S4-5 metaG | ecosystem: Host-associated > Plants > Roots > Rhizosphere > Soil | place: USA... | reverse complement strand
GATTTCGCTGCTGGCTCTACTAGCCCTCCCTCACGGGCGGAGACGGTAGCGCACGCGCAAATCCCTCACCACGGCCCGTTCGCACCAGCAACGGGCCGTTTGTTTTTGGGGTTGCTGGTTGATTACCAACCATCACAGAGAAATCGACATGCTCAAGCAACCTGAAGCCAAATACCGCGCATTCGCCCCGATCGGCCTCAAGGACCGCACCTGGCCCGATGCCGTGCTGACCAAGGCCCCGATCTGGCTGTCGACCGACCTGCGCGATGGCAACCAGGCCCTGGTCGAGCCCATGGACATCGCGCGCAAGATGCGCATGTTCGAGACCCTCGTGGCGATCGGTTTCAAGGAAATCGAAGTCGGCTTTCCTTCCGCATCGCAGGTCGAATTCGACTTCGTGCGCAAGCTCATCGAGGAAGATCGCATTCCCGACGACGTGACGATCCAGGTGCTGACGCAGGCCCGCGACCACCTCATCGCCCGCACCTTCGAGTCGCTGCAAGGCGCACCGCGTGCCATCGTCCACCTCTACAACGCCGTCGCCCCGGTGATGCGCCGCGTGGTGCTCGGCATGGACGAGGACCAGATCGTCGAACTCGCCAGCAGCCATGCGCGCATGTTCAACGACTTCGCCGCCAAGCAGCCAGCCACGCAGTGGACCTTTCAGTACTCACCCGAAATGTTCTCCGGCACCGACGTGGTCTTCTCCAAGCGGGTGGTCGATGCGGTCACCGACGTCTGGGCGCCGACGCCCGAGCGCAAGTGCATCGTCAACCTGCCCACAACGGTCGAGCACTCCACTCCGAACATCTTCGCGGACATGATCGAGTGGATGCACCGCAACCTCGCACGCCGCGACTCGATCGTGCTGTGCGTGCACCCGCACAACGATCGCGGCACCGGCACTGCCGCCGGTGAGCTGGCGTTGATGGCCGGCGCCGAGCGCATCGAAGGCTGCCTCTTCGGCAACGGCGAGCGCACCGGCAATCTCGACCTCGTGAACGTTGCGCTCAACCTCTACACGCAGGGTGTCTCGCCCGAACTGGACTTCTCGAACATCGACGAGATCCGCGCGACCGTCGAGCACTGCAACCAGATTCCGGTGCACCCCCGCCATCCCTATGTCGGCGATCTCGTCTACACCTCGTTCTCGGGCTCGCACCAGGACGCGATCAAGAAGGCCTTCGCCGCGCGCAAGGAAGGCGACATCTGGGACATGCCCTATCTCCCCATCGATCCGAAGGACGTGGGCCGCAGCTACGAGGCGGTGATCCGCGTGAACAGCCAGTCGGGCAAGGGCGGCATGGCCTATTTGCTCGAGAGCGAGTACGGCCTTGAGATGCCGCGCCGCCTGCAGATGGAATTCATGCAGAGCGTGCAGCGCGTGATGGACGTGGCCGGCAAGGAGCTCACCGCGGCCGACCTCTGGCAGCTCTTCGTGAGCGAGTACGGCATCGAGACCGCGCAATCGTTGCAGCACCGCGTGATCGAAGAAGAAGGCGAGGGCGCCAACGCCTCCGTCGTCCTGCGCGGCGACCTGCCGTGGGATGGTGAAACCCGCGCCATCGAAGGCCGCGGCAACGGCCCGATCGACGCGTTCACGCAAGCCCTGAGCAAGGCCACTGGGCACACCGTGCGCGTGATGGACTATCACCAGCACGCGATCGGCGCCGGTGCCGATGCAAAGTCGGTGGCGTACCTCGAACTGCGCGTGGACGAAAGCCAGACGCTGTTCGGCGTCGGCATCGACTCAAACGTGATCACCGCATCGCTGAAGGCCATTGTCTCGGGCGTGCAACGAGCGCGGACCCGAGGCGCGCACAGCGCACAATCGGCGGTTGAAGTCGCCTGAAGGCATGACCCCCACGCTCCCGCACTGCGTGTCGTCGCTGCCCCCCGAGGGGGCCGCAGGCCGCCTCGGGAGCGGCCCGGCGTCGGCCTGATCGACGGCTGAATAAAACCCAGGAGATTCACGATGGCTGACCAACTCATTATTTTCGACACCACCTTGCGCGACGGCGAGCAATCGCCCGGCGCTTCCATGACGCGCGACGAGAAGATGCGAATCGCCAAGCAGCTCGAACGGCTGAAGGTCGACGTCATCGAGGCCGGTTTCCCGGCGAGTTCGAACGGCGATTTCGAAGCGGTCAAGGCGATTGCCAATGCAATCAAGGATTCGACGGTGTGCGGGTTGTCGCGCGCCAACGACCGTGACATCTCGCGTGCGGCAGAAGCCCTCAAGGGCGCAGCGCGCGGGCGCATCCACACCTTCATTGCGACCTCGCCACTGCACATGGAAAAGAAGCTGCGCATGTCACCAGACGAGGTGCACGAGCAGGCGAAGCTCGCCGTGCGTTTCGCGCGCAACCTCGTGGGCGATGTAGAGTTCAGCCCCGAAGACGGCTACCGCAGCGACCCGGACTTCCTGTGCCGCGTGCTCGAAACCGTGATCAACGAAGGCGCCACCACCATCAACGTGCCCGACACCGTCGGCTACGCCATTCCCGAGCTGTACGGCAATTTCATCAAGATGCTGCGGGAGCGCGTCCCCAACAGCGACAAGGCGATCTGGTCGGTGCATTGCCACAACGACTTGGGCATGGCGGTGGCGAATTCGCTCGCCGGCGTGAAGATTGGCGGCGCGCGCCAGGTGGAGTGCACCATCAACGGCCTGGGCGAGCGCGCGGGCAACTGCTCGCTCGAAGAAGTTGTGATGGCGGTGAAGACGCGCCGCGACTACTTCGGACTCGACCTGAACATCGACACTCAGCACATCGTGGCCGCAAGCCGCATGGTGAGCCAGACGACTGGCTTCGTGGTGCAGCCCAACAAGGCAGTCGTGGGCGCCAACGCCTTCGCACACGCCTCGGGCATCCATCAGGACGGCGTGCTCAAGGCGCGCGACACCTACGAGATCATGCGTGCCGAAGATGTGGGCTGGGCCGCCAACAAGATCGTGCTGGGCAAGCTCAGCGGCCGCAATGCGTTCAAGCAGCGGCTGCAGGAGCTGGGCGTGACGATGGCCGGCGAGGCCGACATCAACGCCGCCTTCCTGCGCTTCAAGGAACTGGCCGATCGCAAGTCCGAAATTTTCGACGAGGACATCCTCGCGCTCGTCAGCGCGGAGGAGCTCTCGAACGTTGACGAACAGTTTGCATTTGTCTCTCTCGCCCAGCACAGCGAAACCGGCGAGCGCCCCCAAGCGAAGGTGGTCTTCACCGTCCAGGGCAAGGAAGTGACCGGAGAATCCGACGGCAATGGCCCGGTTGATGCTTCCCTGAAGGCCATCGAGTCCCACGTCAAAAGCGGCGCCGAGATGGTTCTTTACTCGGTGAATGCCATCAGCGGCTCGACAGAGAGCCAAGGTGAAGTTACAGTTCGGTTACAAAACGCAGGGCGGGTGGTCAACGGTGTGGGTGCAGACCCGGACATCGTGGTTGCTTCGGCAAAGGCTTATTTGAGTGCTCTCAATAAGTTACAGAGCCAAGCTGAGAGAGTTGCAGCGCAAGGTTAGGTTTTCAGGCGTTCCTTGGTATTCGAATGAAGAAGAGGATGCAAGTAACTGATATTGCGTGTCTTTTTTGAATTCGATACACTGCGGTCCTCGTTTGTCGCCGCTGGAGATTTATTAATGCCTGAAGCCCGTCTCCGCCGAGTTTCCAGCCAGCGGTTCTTGCCCGCATTCAAATTCATCGCCGTCGCGCTCTGCGCCACGGCGTTTTTGCTGCCTGGCGCCCAAGCCGCAAAGAAAGAAAAGACCACAGCCGCCAAGACCTCCGTCGCCAAGAAGGCGAAGGGGCCGGTGCCGGTCGAAGTCAAGCGCAAAGCGGCCTCCGGCAAGACGGTCGCCAAGCGAAGCGAAAAGGCTGAAAAGGTCGTTCGCGGTGGCCGCAATGTGGTGGCCACCATTCGCAAGAAGAACGGCAAGACCGTGGTGGCCGTCCAGCGCCGCTCGGTGGTGCGCGTCGAAACGCCAGCGCGCCAGTCCTTCGGCCAAATGGCCGGCCTGCACGGCACCGACGACGCACTCGATCTGAAGTCGAGCGTTGCCCTCGTGATCGACCAGGACACGCACGAAGTGCTGTTCAGCAAGAACGACCACGCCGTGCTGCCGATCGCCTCGCTCACCAAGCTGATGACCGGCCTGCTCATCAGCGAAGCCCGTCTGCCGAACGACGAACTGATCACTATCACCCAGGACGACGTCGATACCGAAAAGGGCAGCCGCTCGCGTCTGACCGTCGGCACGATGCTGTCGCGTGGCGAGCTGCTGCACCTGGCGCTGATGTCGAGCGAAAACCGAGCGGCGCACGCGCTGGGCCGCACTTATCCGGGCGGCCTCTCGACCTTCGTGAGCATCATGAATGCCAAGGCCAAGATGCTCGGCATGAAGGACACGCGCTACGTGGAGCCCACGGGCCTGTCGAGTCGCAACCAGTCGAGCGCGCAAGACCTGGCACTGCTGGTCAACGCCGCCTACGCCGATGCCACGGTGCGATCGCTGTCCACGTCGCCTGAATACCAGGTCGAGGTCGGCAACCGCGTCCTGCAGTTCAACACCACCAATCGCCTCGTGAAGAGCCCCGACTGGGAAATCGGCGTGCAGAAGACCGGCTTCATCAACGAAGCTGGTCAGTGCCTCGTGATGCAGGCCAAGGTGGCCGGCCGCAAGCTGATCATGGTGTTCCTGGATTCGGCCGGCAAGTTCAGCCGTATCGCCGATGCCGAGCGCGTTCGCCGCTGGGTCGAGGCGACGCATGCGGTGCCGGGTTCGCCGGCCGCTTCGCGCAGCGTGAGCTACCAAGTCGCAGGCTGAATTGCAGCAGCGCCGCGATAGCGGTCGCAAAAAAGAAAGCGGGCCAAGGCCCGCTTTGTCTTTTGGAGCGCCACAAAGGGGCTCAGGCGCCGCTCGCTGAAGGCGTGCTGGTTGTCGGGGCAGGCGTCGCTGCAGCCACGCCATCCTTGAATCCCAGGGCGCCCGAGATTTCATTGGCCGTTGCCTGCAGTTTGGGCAGCCAGCCTTCGTCCAGCCGGTCGGCAGGCGCTGAGATCGACAGGCCCGCCACCAGCTTGCCCTGGTCGTCGTAGATGCCGGCAGCCATGCAGCGCACGCCCAGCTCCAGTTCTTCGTTGTCGCGGGCAATGCCGTATTGGCGCGCCTTAGACAGTTCGCGCTCCAGCGCAGGCAGTTGCGTGATGCTGTTGCGGGTATGCCCGGCCAAGCCTGTGCGGGTGGCATAGCTGCGCACCCGTGCCGGGTCATCGGCTGCCAGGAAGAGCTTGCCTGTCGAGGTGAGGTGCAAAGCTGCGCGCCCACCGATGGCACGCACCACCTGCATGCCCGAGCGCTCGCTGTAGGAGCGCTCGATGTAAACGATCTCGTCGCCTTGTCGCATGCTGAGGTTCACCGGCTGCTGCGTGAGCTTGTGCAGTTCGCGCATCGGACCCAGCGCGGCGTCGCGCACGTTGAGCCGACCCTTCACCAAGTTGCCCAGTTCCAGCAGGCGCATGCCCAACCGGTAGCTGCCCGCCTCGGGCCGGTCGACGAAGCGGCCGACCGCCAGGTCGTTGAGGATGCGGTGCGTGGTCGAAGGGTGGAGCCCGGTCTTCTCGCTGATTTCCTTCAGGGAGATGGCCTCCTCGCGGGACGCCAGGACATCGATGAGCGAAAACATGCGCTCGATCACCTGGATCACGGGAACTGCAGGAACGTCGGATTGGTTTTTTCTCATGGCGCTGTGCGGTGATGACCGAGCGCCATTTTATCTTGTGAAATCGCCGGATGGCTGCCAGTGTCCATCCACCAACACTTCGTGCGGGGAAAAGCGTGCCTTGTAGTGCATCTTGGGGCTGCGTTCGATCCAGTAGCCCAGGTAGACGTGCGGCAGGCCCAGCTTGCGTGCCTGCTCGATCTGCCATAGCACGCTGTAGGTCCCATAACCAGCGCTCGTATCCGGTTCGTAGAACGTATAGACCGCCGAGATCCCATCGTTCAGCACGTCGAGGATCGACACCATCTTCAGCGCACCGGCGCTGCCGTCGGCCAGCGTCTCGCGAAACTCGACCAGCCGCGAATTGACCCTGCTCTGCAGCAGGAACTGGGTGTACTGGTCGATGCTGTCGTGGTCCATGCCGCCGCCCGCGTGGCGGCCGTTCTGGTAGCGCAGGTAGAGCTGGTAGTGCTCGGGCACGAAGCACAGTTTGAGCACGCGCGCCTGCAGGTCGGCGTGCTGTTTGGCGGCGCGGCGCTGGCTGCGCGTCGGCCTGAAGCTGTTGGCCAGCACGCGCAGCGGAATGCAGGCGCGGCAGCCATCGCAGTAGGGCCGGTAGGTGAACATGCCGCTGCGCCGGAACCCGCTGAGCACGAGGTCGGAATAAGCGTCGTTGTGGATCAGGTGGCTGGGCGTGGCCACCTGCGAGCGGGCCTGCCGGTCCGGCAGGTAGCTGCAGGGATAGGGCGCCGTCGCGTAGAACTGCAGCGTGTGAAGCGGGAGATCCTTGAGGTGCGTCACGTCGGTGAAAGAGGTCGCGCGGAAAGGAGTTCGGTCCAGTATACGGGCTCGAATTGCCACCGTGGCCCCTCCTGTTCCCGGGCCTTGGCCACGTGGGCGACGAAGCGCTTGCGCGGCATCTCTTGGGCGCCCAGGCTGGCGAGGTGGGCGGTGTTCTGCTGGCAGTCGATCATCTGCACGCCGGCGCGCCGGCACAGGCTCACCAGGGCGGCCAGCGCGATCTTGGAGGCGTCCGGCCGGCGGGTGAACATCGACTCGCCGAACACCGCGCGGCCGAGCGCCACGCAGTAAAGGCCGCCCGCAAGCTCGCCGTCGATCCAGGTTTCGACGCTGTGCGCATGGCCGGCCGCGTGCAATTGCGTATAGGCCTGCACCATGTCCGGCACGATCCACGTTCCCGACTGGCCGACGCGCGGCGAGAGCGAACAGGCCTTGATGACCGCCGCGAAATCGTGGTCGATGCGCACCTCGCACCCGGGCGTTTCCGCGAATCGGATCAAGGTCTTGCGAAGCGACCGGTGCAGCTTGAACTCGGCCACCTGCAGCACCATGCGCGGGTCGGGGCTCCACCACAGAATCGGCTGGTCGTCGCTGAACCACGGGAAGACGCAATGGCTGTAGGCCTGCACGAGCGTATCGACGTCGAGCGCGCCGCCTGCCGCCAGAAGGCCGGGAACAGGGTCGGCCACCCCCCATGCCGATGCCGGGTCGGGCAGGGTGTCGCCGGGTTCGAGCCAGGGCAGTTGTCGCATGGCCGTAGGTATACACGGCTTCGCCGGCATCCCCTGTGGGATGAGGGAAAATGACGGTCCGGCTGCCGGGTGTCGCAAACGATTGCGGTCCGCGCGCCACAGGCCTGCCGTTGCAGCGGACAAGAACCCCCGAAGCCCATATAGTGCTGCTTCCCATTTGCCCCAAAAAGCGGATCCAGCGGGCCAGCGTTGCCCACCGGGAATCAGCACAAGAGGACCACGTTGACCACTGAACTCAACCCCACCCGCTTTGGCAGCGGCCAGGCGGTGCGCCGCCTCGAGGACGAAAGCCTGCTGGCAGGCGCCGGACGCTACACCGACGACGTCACGCTCCCCGACCAGGCGCATCTCGTTTTCCTTCGCTCTCCCTATCCGCACGCACGCATCGTTTCCATCGACACGAGCACTGCCGCGGCCATGCCCGGCGTGTTGTGCGTCATCACCGGGGCCGAGCTGGCGGCCGCGGGGGTCAAGCCGATGCCGGGTGCCGCCGGGTTCAAGCGCGCCGACGGCAGCGACAGCGCCAGCCCGCCGCGCTACGCCATGGCGAACGAGCGCACGCGCTTCGTGGGAGAGGCGGTGGCCGCCGTGATTGCCGACACCGTCCAGCAGGCGCGCGATGCCGCCGAGGCCGTGATGGTCGACTATGAAGACCTGCCGATGGTGGTCGACCTCGCCAGCGCCACCGCCGACGGTGCGCCGCAGTTGTGCGAAGAGGCCACCGGCAACATCGCCGCGGAAATGCGGCACGGCAACAGCGAGGCCGCGACCGCCGCCTTCGCCAAGGCCAGCCACGTGGTCGCGCTCGACGTCATCAACCAGCGTGTGGTCGCGCTCACCATCGAGCCGCGCTCGGTGCTTGCCGTGCACGACGCCAAGACCGATCGCCTCACGATCCGCATGAGCACGCAGATGCCATCGGGCGTGCGCGATTCCGTGTGCGCCGCCATTGGCCTTGCGAAGGAAAAAGTGCGCGTGGTAGTGGGCGATGTGGGTGGTGGTTTCGGCATGAAGACCGGCGCCTATCCCGAAGACATCGCGGTCGCGTTCGCCGCGCTGCAAGTCAAGCGCCCCGTGAAATGGGTGGCCGACCGCAGCGAAGAATTTCTCTCCAGCGCGCACGGCCGCGACATCGAGGCGCGCGCCGAACTCGCGCTCGATGCCGAGGGAAAGATCCTCGCGCTGCGCATCAAGACGCTGGCCAACGTGGGCGCCTACGCCACGGGCACCGGCGTCGCGATCCAGCTGCTCATCGGCCCCTGGGTGCAGACCAGCGTCTACGACATCCAGACCATCGACTTCCATTTCAAGGCGGTGCTCACCAATACCGCGCCCACTGGCGCCTACCGCGGCGCGGGCCGGCCCGAGGCCATCTTCACCATCGAGCGCCTGATGGACGAGGCCGCGCGCCAGACAGGCATCGACCGCATCATCCTGCGCCGGATGAACTTCATCCAGCCCGACCAGATGCCCTACAAGAACCCGATGGCGCAGGTCTACGACACCGGTAATTTCGAGTCGGTGATGGACCAGGCGCTCACGCTGGCCGATTGGCAGGGCTTCGAGGCGCGCGCCGCCGAGTCCGCGAAGAACGGCAAGCACCGGGGTCTCGGCATCGCCACCTTCCTCGAATGGACTGGCGGCAACGTGTTCGAGGAACGCGTAACCGTTTCTGTGCAGGCCGATGGTGTGATCGAGGTGTTCTCCGCCGTCAACGCCATGGGGCAGGGCATCGCCACCTCGCTCGCGCAGCTGGCGGTCGATGCCTTCGGCGTGCCCATCGAGAAGGTGCGCGTGGTGCTGGGCGACACCGACCGTGGCGACGGCTTCGGCAGCGCCGGGTCGCGCTCGCTCTTCACCGGCGGCTCGGCCGTGCGCATCGGCGCGGAGCGCACCATCGACAAGGCGCGCGAACTCGCTGCGCAGGAGTTCGAGGCCGCCATCGACGACATCATCTACAGCCGCGGCAGCTTCTCGGTGGCCGGCACCGACCTGGAACTCGACCTCTTCACGCTCGCAGGCAAGCAGCCCGAGCGCGAGATCTTCGTGGACTCCACCAGCACCGTCGCCGGCCCGACCTGGCCCAACGGCTGCCACATCTGCGAGATCGAGCTCGATCCGCCGACCGGCGAAATCAGCGTGGTGGCCTACAGCTCGGTCAACGACGTGGGCCGCGTGATCAATCCGATGATCGTGCGCGGCCAGCTCGAAGGCGGCGCGGTGCAGGGCATCGGGCAGGCGCTGTACGAGCAGGTGGTGTACGACCAGGAAACCGGCCAGCCCGTGACCGGCAGCCTGATGGACTACGCCGCGCCGCGCGCCGACATCGTCGACACCATGTTCCACATGGAGATGGACGAATCGACGCCCTGCACGAACAACCCGTTGGGCGTGAAGGGCGTGGGCGAGCTGGGCACCATCGGCGCCACCCCGGCCATCGTGAACGCGGTGGCCGATGCCTTTGCGCGCAACGGGCTCGCGGCGACCGCGCCTCGCCTGCACATGCCGCTTAGCCCGTCGCGGGTATGGGCCGCGATGCACACAGTGGACTGAGAAGGTATGAATAAACCTACTGCGCGATCCGATCTCGCACCTGCGGTCCTCACCGTACAGAGTACGGCTCCGGTCCTCGGTGCAAGCTCGAATCGCTCGCTACGGTTTCTTCACACCTTCTGAGCGCTTTCCACGGCAGGGTGTACGAAAAGCAGGGGCACCATGCTCATCACCACCGAACTGCAGACCGATCCGATCCGCGTCTCCAGCTATCGCTGCGACGCGGGTCCCGGTGCCCCGTCGTTCACCGAGATGCACGAGGACTACTCGGTCTCGTACGTGCGCAAGGGCAGCTTCGGCTACCGCACACGCGGCAATGCGTATGAACTGGTGGCCGGCTCGGTGCTGGTGGGCTGCCCGGGCGACGAATACGTCTGCACCCACGACCACCACATCTGCGGCGACGAGTGCCTGGCATTCCACCTCTCGCCCGGCTTCGTCGACCTCGTCGGTGGCGACAAGCAGACCTGGCGCACAGCGGGGCTGCCGCCTCTGCCCGAACTCATGGTGCTCGGCGAACTTGCGCAGGTCGCGGCCGAAGGCGAGAGCGACGTCGGCCTGGATGAGCTGGGCATGTGGTTCGCCAGCCGCTTCGTCGAGGTGGTCGGCGGCCGCGGCAAGCCGCTGTCGCCGCAGTTCGCTGCGCCGCGTGACAGGCGCCGTGCCGTCGATGCCGCGATCTGGATCGACGCCAACTCGCACGACGACATCAGCCTCGAAGGCGCGGCCTCCGAAGCGGGCCTCAGCTCTTTCCATTTCCTGCGCCTGTTCTCGCAGGTGCTCGGCGTCACGCCGCACCAGTACCTGGTTCGCTCGCGCCTGCGCCACGCGGCGCGCCTGCTGGCGGACGACGACCGGCCCGTGACCGATGTGGCCTTCGACGTGGGCTTTGCCGACCTCAGCAACTTCACGCGCACCTTCCACCGTGCGGCCGGCGTGTCGCCGCGCGGCTTTCGCCAGGCCGCCAAGGGCGACCGCAAGATTCTCCAAGACCGCATGGCAGCCCTGCTCAATGATGACCGCCTGGTTCATTCATCAAGCAGGAAGTCATCGCCATGTACGACCACATCGGACTGAAAGTCAAAGACCTCGCCGCGAGCCGGCGCTTCTACGAAGCCGCACTCGCACCGCTCGGCCATGTGCCGGGCCCCCACGACGACAGCTATGCCTGCATCGGCCCGGCCGACGCACCCGCCTTGTGGCTATACGCGGCCAAGGGCGCGAAGGGTCCGGGCACGCACCTCGCGTTCCGCGCACCCGATCACAAGGCCGTCGCGGCCTTCCACAAGGCGGGCCTGAAGGCCGGCGGCACCGACAACGGCGGCGCCGGTCCGCGCGCCGACTACAGCCCGACCTACTACGCGGCCTTCCTCATCGACCCCGACGGCAACAACGTCGAGGCGGTCTGCCCCTGAGGCGCGAAAGGAAAAAAGCACCATGGCCACGATCTACAAGGAATTCACCGTCGAGGCCGATGCGGCGCAGGTGTGGGAGGCGCTGCGCGACTTCGGCGCCGTGCACACACGCCTCGCGCCCGGCTTCCTCACGGACTGCAAGCTGGACGGGCAGGGCGCGCGCATCGTGAGCTTTGCCAACGGGCTCGTCGCGCGCGAACTGCTGGTGGGCATCGACGAGGCGAACCGCCGCCTCGCCTACACCATCACCGATGGCAAGGCGAGCCACCACCATGCATCCGCGCAGGTGTTCGCCGATGGCGAAGGGCGCTCGCGGTTCGTCTGGATCACCGATGTGCTGCCCGACGAGTTCGCCGCCTACATCGAGCCGATGATGGTGAAGGGCGGCGAGGCGATGAAGGCCACGCTCGAGCGGCAGGCCGGCTAGAAATCCTCGAGCGGCAACCCCACATAGTTTTCCGCCAGCGCGGTGGAGGCCGCGTGCGAATGCACGAGGTAGTCGAGCTCGGCCTCCTGGATCTTCTGGCCGAAGGCGCCGGTCTCGGGAAAGCGGTGCATCAGCGAGGTGAACCACCACGAGAACCGCTCGGCCTTCCACACCCGGCGCAGGCACAGGTCCGAATAGCGATCGAGCGCTGAAGCCGACTTCTCGCCGTAGAAGATCTCGAACGCACGCGAGAGATAGCCCACGTCGGCCGTCGCGAGGTTCAGCCCCTTGGCGCCGGTCGGCGGCACGATGTGCGCCGCATCTCCCGCGAGGAACAGCGAGCCGAAGCGCATCGGCTCGGCCACGAAGCTGCGCAGCGGCGCAATGCTTTTCTCCAGCGACGGGCCAGTCACCAGTCGCTCGCGGGCTTCGGGGTCGAGCCGCGCGCGCAGCTCGTTCCAGAAGGCTTCGTCGCTCCAGTTCTCGACACGCTCTTCGGTCGGCACCTGCACGTAGTAGCGCGAGCGCGTGGCGCTGCGCATGCTGCACAGCGCGAAGCCGCGCTCCGTGTTCGCGTAGATGAGTTCATGCGACACCGGCGGCACATCGGCCAGCACGCCGAGCCAGCCGAAGGGGTAGACCTTCTCGTAGGTCTGGATCGCGTCGGCCGGCACGCTCGCGCGGCTCACGCCGTGGTAGCCGTCGCAGCCGGCGATGAAGTCGCATTCGATCTCGTGCGTCTGGCCGTCCTTCTCGTAGCGCACGCGCGGCTTGGCCGAATCGAAGTCGTGCAGGCTCACGTTAGCCGCGCTGTAGATGGTCGTGAGGCCTTCGGCGGTGCGCGCTTCCATGAGGTCACGCGTCACCTCGGTCTGGCCGTACACCGTGACTTGCTTGCCGCCGGTGAGGCCATGCATGTCGATGCGGTGCCGCGCACCCTTGAACAGCAGCTCGATGCCTTCGTGCGGCAGGCCTTCGGTGCGGGCGCGTGCATCGACGCCGGCGCGTGCCAGCAGATCCATCGTCACCTGCTCGAGCACGCCGGCGCGGATGCGGCCGAGCACGTAGTCGCCGCTCTGGCGTTCGACGATGACGTTGTCGATGCCGGCCTTGAAAAGCAGTTGACCGAGCAGAAGGCCGGCGGGGCCCGCGCCGATGATCGCGACCTGGGTGCGCATGTTCGTGTCTCCGAGAGGTGTTTCGCCGAGCGTAGGGCGCGGCCGGTCGCCTGGTTCACGGCATTGCGAGGCTCTGTGCGATCATGCGAACGCGTGCGCGATCATCGCGCAACACTTAGATTGAAACCCCGAATGACCATCGCCAAGGCCGATTTCATCGAGGGCATTGCCAAGGGAATGGCGGTGCTCGAAAGCTTCGACACCGAGCGCCAGCGCCTCAATGCCACGCTGGCCGCGGAACGTGCCGGCCTCACGCGCGCCGCCGCCCGGCGCCACCTGCTCACGCTCGCCCACCTGGGTTACCTGGAGACCGACGGCAGCTATTTCTGGATGGCGCCCAAGGTGCTGCGCTTCTCGGGCAGCTACCTCGCCTCGTCGCGCCTGCCGCGTGCGCTGCAGCCCACGCTCAACCGCCTCGCGGCGCAGACCGGCGAATCGTTCTCCGCGGTGGTGCTCGATGGCGAGGAGGTGGTCATCGTCGCGCGCAGCGGCAGCTACGGCACGCCGACGCGCGTGCTGGCCTACGGCCTGCACCTGGGCGCTCGGCTGCCGGCGCATGCAACGTCAACGGGGCGCGTGCTGCTAGCCGCCATGCCCGCTGCCCAGCTCACGCAATGGCTCAAGGGCCGGCACCTCGCGCGGCTGACGCCGCAAACGGTCACGCAGGCACGGGGCCTGCGCACGCTGATTGCCCGCACGCGCAAGGACGACTATTGTTTTGCCAGCGAGGAGCACGAGCTTGGCGTGCAGGCGCTTGCGGTGCCGCTGCGCGACATGCAGGGCCACACGGTGGCCGCGCTTAATGTGGTGCTGTCGGGCACGCGCTACCAGGAAGAAGCCTTGCAGCGCGAGATGCTGCCGCTGCTGTTCGAGGCCGCGCGCGAAGTCCGGTCGCTGCTCTGAACTGAACTTCGCCACGGCTGCCGCCTCGAATCCCGAAGACCGGACAACGGAAAAACAACCATGCGACTCCTGCTTCTAGAAGACGACGTGATGATCGGCGAGGCCGTGCTCGACCTGCTGCGCGCCGAGCAATACGCGGTGGACTGGGTAAAAGACGGCGAGGCGGCCGAGTCGGCCTTGCGCACCCAGCAGTACGACCTGGTGCTGCTCGACCTGGGCGTGCCGCGCCGCGATGGCCTGGAGGTGCTGCGCAGCCTGCGCGCCCGCAAGCAGCGCATGCCGGTGCTCATCGCCACCGCGCGCGACTCGGTGCAGCAGCGCATCGAAGGGCTCGATGCCGGCGCCGACGACTACGTGCTCAAGCCCTACGACCTCGACGAGCTGCTGGCCCGCATCCGCGCCTTGCTGCGCCGCGCGGCGGGGCGCGCCGAGCCGGTGTACGAGCACATGGGCGTGAGCATCAACCCCGCCACGCGCGAGGTCACGGTGGCCGGCCAGCCGGTGGTGCTGTCTGCGCGCGAATGGGCGGTGATCGAGCCGCTCTTGGCGCGTCCGGGCATGGTGCTCTCGCGCGCACAGCTCGAAGAAAAACTCTACAGCTGGAAGGACGAGATCAGCAGCAACGCGGTCGAGGTCTATGTGCACGGCCTGCGCAAGAAGCTCGGCGCCGAATTCATCCGCAACGTGCGCGGCGTCGGCTACATGGTGCCGAAGGTATGACCCGGAGCCTGACCGGATCGCTGCGCGCGCGCCTCCTGTGGTTCCTGCTCGCGGCCATCGTGCTGGCCGCAGGTGCGCAGGCCCTCGTCGCGTACCGCACGGTGCTGCACGAGGCCGACGACATCTTCGACTACCACATGCAGCAGATGGCGATGTCGTTGCGCTCGGGCCTTCCGCCCAGCGCGGCGGTCGGCGGCATCGGCGGTGGCGAGCAGAACTTCGAGTTCGTGGTGCAGGTGTGGACCACCGACGGCGTGCGCGTCTTCGAATCCGCGGACCAGGCGGCGCTGCCGCAGCTCGCTGTTCTGGGCTTTGCCGACGTGCGCGCGCGCGGCACCACCTACCGCGTGTTCTCGATGCAGACGCGCGGCCTCGTGATCCAGGTGGCGCAGGACATGGCGGCGCGGCGCAGCATGGCCGGCACGCTGGCGCTGCGCACCATCGCGCCGGTCGCGCTGATGGCGCCGCTGCTCATGCTGGTCGTGTGGTGGGTCGTGAGCCGGTCGCTCGCACCGGTAGCCCGTGTGAGAACGCAGGTGGCCTCGCGGCAGGCCGATGATCTGTCGCCGGTGAGCGAAGACGGGCTGCCCGAGGAGGTGCGCCCGCTGGTGCAGGAACTCAACCTGCTCTTCGGCCGCGTGCGGCACGCCTTCGATGCGCAAAAACACTTCGTCGCCGACGCCGCGCACGAACTGCGCTCGCCGCTTGCCGCATTGAAGCTGCAGGTGCAGGGCCTGCAGCGCGCCCCCGACGATGCGGCACGCGAGATCGCGGTGAGCCGGCTGGTCGCGGGCATCGACCGCTCGACGCGGCTGGTCGAGCAGATGCTCGCGCTGGCCCGGCATGAGGCCAGCATGGCGGCCGGTGCGAAGCCGGAGCCGGTCGACCTGGGTGAGGTTGCGCGCCTCGCGATCTCGGATGCCGTGGCGGGCGCGCAGGCACGGCGCATCGACATCGGGGTCGCGCATGCCGATGCGGCCGTGGTCGAGGGCCAGCCCGAGGCGCTGCGCATGTTGCTGCGCAACCTGCTCGACAACGCGGTCAAGTACACGCCGGAGGAAGGACGCGTCGACATCGGCATTGCAAAGCTCGGCGACGCGGTCGAACTCAGCGTGGACGACAGCGGCCCGGGGCTGCCCGAAGCGGAGCGAGAGCGCGTGCTCGACCGCTTCTACCGTTCGGGCGAACCGCAGGCACCCGGGAGCGGCCTGGGGCTGTCCATCGTCAAGTCGATTGCGGAACTGCACAACGCCACGGTGACGCTCGAAAAATCCCCGAGCCTCGGCGGGCTGCGCGTGCGCGTGGTCTTCGCTCCTTCTGGCAAGGGAGGGCATACCGTTTAAGCCGCGCTTAAGTCAGCGCAACGACATTCCTTTCATCGTGTTTTGCGTCCATACGCAATTGAAAGGAACCGCTCCATGAACACCCGCCTGACTTCCCCCCGCGCCCTGGTGATCGCCCTGGCAAGCGCCGGCGTGATCGGTGCCATCGGTGCCGGCGCCTACACCAGCGCCGTGAGCGCCCCGACCAACGCCACCCCCATCGCCGCGGCGCCCGCGATGGTCACGCTGCCCGACTTCTCGACCATCACTTCGCGTGACGGCCCCGCCGTCGTCAACATCAGCGTGACCGGCACGATGAAGGCGTCCGATGACGAGGCCGCGGCCGAGATCCAGGGCGTCGACCCCGAAGATCCGATGTTCCAGTTCTTCCGCCGCTTCCAGGGTCAGATGGGTCCGCGCGGCCAGCAGCAGCAACAGCGCGACGTGCCGGTGCGCGCGCAGGGCTCGGGCTTCATCGTCGACCCCAGCGGCATCATCATCACCAACGCCCACGTCGTGAAGGACGCGAAGGAAGTCACCGTCAAACTGACCGACCGCCGCGAGTACCGCGCCAAGGTGTTGGGCGCCGATGCCAAGACCGACATCGCCGTGCTGAAGATCGACGCGAAGAACCTGCCGGTGCTCGCGCTGGGCAACACCAAGGACCTGAAGGTCGGCGAATGGGTGCTGGCCATCGGCTCGCCCTTCGGCTTCGAGAACACGGTGACGGCCGGCGTGGTGAGCGCCAAGGGCCGCTCGCTGCCCGACGACAGCTACGTGCCCTTCATCCAGACCGACGTGGCGGTGAACCCCGGCAACTCCGGCGGCCCGCTGCTCAACACGCGCGGCGAGGTGGTCGGCATCAACTCGCAGATCTACAGCCGCAGCGGCGGCTACCAGGGAGTGTCGTTCGCGATCCCGATCGACGTCGCCGTGCAGGTGAAAGACCAGATCGTTGCGACCGGCAAGGCCTCGCATGCGCGGCTGGGCGTCGCGGTGCAGGAGGTGAACCAGGCCTTTGCCGATTCCTTCAAGCTCGACAAGCCCGAGGGCGCACTGGTCTCGAACATCGAGAAGGGCGGTCCCGGGGACAAGGCGGGTCTCAAGGCGGGGGACGTGATCCGCAAGGTCGACGGCCAGGCCATCGTCTCTTCGGGCGACCTGCCCGCGGTGATCGGTCAGCAGGCACCGGGCAAGAAGGTCACGCTTGAGGTGTGGCGCCAGGGCGAGCGCCAGGAGCTGCAAGCCAAGCTCGGCGATGCCAGCGACAAGCCGACCCAGGTCGCGAAGGCCGACACCGGCGCGGGCCAGGGCAAGCTGGGTCTGGCGCTGCGCCCCCTGCAGCCGCAGGAGAAGCGCGAAGCGGGCGTCGAGAGCGGCCTGCTGATCGAAGATGCGGCCGGCCCCTCGGCGCAGGCTGGCGTGCAGGCCGGCGACGTGTTGCTGGCCATCAACGGCACGCCGGCACAGAGCCTGGAGCAGGTGCGCGAGGTGGTGGCGAAAGCGACCAACAAGTCGGTGGCTCTGTTGATCCAGCGCGGTGAAGACAAGATCTTCGTGCCCGTCCGCATCGGCTGACGGCAGAGCGCAAGCGGATGAAGCCGCCAAGCAACCGCCCCCTCGTCGTGGTCGAGGAGCGCGCGGCGGCCAGCGGCCTCTCCGCGCACATCCTGCCCACGTCGGCCACGATGATCGGCGTGTGCATGACCGTGATGTCCATCGGCCACCTCGGGCCGCGCGACGACATGCGGTTGCTGATCGACCGGCTTCTTGCCATCGACGCGCTGGTCTTCCTGGCCAGCGCGTTGCTGTCTTTCATCTCGATGCGTTCGCGCCGTTCGGGCGCGCGGCTGGAGGCCTGGGGCGAGATGGTGTTCATCGCCGGGCTCGGGCTGCTGGCGTTGGGAGCTGTCGCGCTGGCCTTCGCGTTGCGTTGAGCCTGGACCTGCAGGACTGCTTCAGTCAGGGCATGACGCAGGGCCAATCGAGCCGCACGCGCGTGCCGCCGCCGGCCTGGTCGTCCGCCGGCTCGATCTCCAGCCGCGCGCCGATCGCCTGCGCGCGCGAGCGCATGTTCGAGATGCCGTGGCCCGCCGGCCTCGCGGCCGCGTCCCCGTTCTCACCGTTCCCACCGTTCCCACCGATCGTGCGCGGCAGGCCGCGCCCGTTGTCGGTGAGCACGATGCGCACCAGCGGCGGCGCTTCGTCCCCGTGCCAGCTCACCTGCATCACGATGCGCGTGGCCGCCGCATGCTTGAGCACGTTGGTGAAGGCCTCCAGCAGGATGCGCTGCAGCTGCAGCGCGGCCTGCGCCGCGAAAGGCGCAACGGTGGGAATGAGCGCCACATTCCAGACCAGTTCGATCCCGGCTGCGTCCAGCCGCGGCTGCAGCCGGTAGCGCAGCGTCGCCAGCACGGTGGAGAGGTCGTCCTGCGTAGGCTGCAGCGAATCGACCGCCATGCGCATCTCGTCGAGCGCGAGCTTCACATGCTCCTCGACCACGGCCCGGTCGGGCGCGGGCTGCGTCACCACGTTGAGCAGGCCCACCAGTTGGGAGCCGACGCCGTCGTGGATCTCCCGCATGATCCGCTGCCGCTCCACCAGCACCGCCTGCTCCTGCTGCTGCAGGCGCACCGTTTCGAAGGCGCCGCGCAGCTGTTCCTCGCGCTCGGCGACGCGTGCCGCGAGGCTGGCGTTGAGCGCGCCGTAGTCGGCCACGGTGCGGCTGTAGCGCTCGACCACGAGGCCGGCCAGGATCATCACGAAGAAGAACATCGCATGCGGCGTGAGCGTGTAGTAGGCGCCGCCGAAGAGGCCCATGCGCACCAGCAGCAGGTCGTGCGCGCCGGCCAGGATGGCCAGCATGCCCGCCGCCATCAGCACCCCGCGATGCGCCGCCGCGCCACCAGCGCGCCGTGAATCACATACGGCAGGCAGACGATGCCGGTCACCTGGAGAACCACCAGGCCGGTGGTCCACAGCAGGGGCCTGGCGAGCGCGAAGGAAGCGCAGGCCAGCGTGACCGACAGCGCCAGCGCCCCGTAGATCGAGCGCACCAGCCAGGGCGGGTTGCGGTCCAGCACCAGCAGCACGAAGCGCGCAATGAGCCCGATGTGGCAGGCGTAGCAGACCGCCACCAGCGCGCCCCAGAGCGGCCAGGGCACCGGCACTTCGGGCCAGACGCGGTCGAGGTTGCGCGTGACGCCCGAGAGCGCGGCCAGCGCGAAGCAGCCGTAGAGCGCATCGCGCTGGCGCAGCCACAGGCCGCCGGCCAGCCCGCCCATCAGCAGCAGGCTCACCGAATACACGATGGCCGAGTTGTTGCGCCAGTTCTGCTGCGTGCGGTAGAGCGCGGCGAGCGGCGCCTCGGCGCCATAGCGGATGCTCGCGAGCCCGCCGCCGCGCTGGCGCTGCAGCGTGGTTCGGATCACCAGTTGCTGCGGCTGGTCGCTGCGGTGCAGGGCCGCCGCGACCGGCACCAGCTGCGAGCCCTTGGCCGCGTCGTAGCCGGGGTTGCCGAGACTGCCGAAGCTCGCCAGCAGCGCACCGTCGAGCGAGATCGTCACCTGGTTGCCCACGCCCGATAGCAGCAGCGCCGCGGGCCCGCCCTCGGGCACCGCCACGGCCGGCAGTTCGATGCGGTAGGTCGCCTTGCCGCCGCGGCCAGGAAACGCGTGGTCCCATCGAAAGGGCAATTGCACCCGGCGCACCTGCGGCGGCAGGCCGTCGGGCTCGAACGTGGCCAGGGCGGAGCGCACGTCCATGCCGTCGGGCAGGCTGCCGGCGGCATCGACCGAGCGCGCATGGCCGGTGGAGGCTGCCAGGAGCAGCGCGGGGGCCAGGACCAGGAGCGACAGCGTTGCGGCGGCGAGCACGGGCCAGTGCAGGCCAACCCGCCGGACTGCCTCAGGGAAGCCAGCCCAGGTTGCGGGCTTCGAACACAGCTTCCGATTTGTTGTGCACATCCAGCTTGCCGTAGATATTGCGGATATGGGATTGGACCGTCGACGCCGAGACTCCCATCTGTGCGCCGACTTCGACATAGGTGAAACCACGAGAGACCAGCCCGAGCACCTCCGACTCGCGCGGCGACAGGCGCTCGGGCGCCATGGCGGATGAGCGGGCGGCACTGGCGTCTGGGTTCGCCGGACCGCGCTGCGACGCGTCGGCGCGGGTCTGCCAGCGCCGCAGCAACTGCCGCGCGATCACCGGCGACATCGGCGAGCCGCCCGCGCGCAGATTGCGAATGTGGGTGGCGAGGTCGGCCTCGGTGCCGTCCTTGAGCAGGTAGCCGCTCGCGCCGGCCTCGAAGGCCAGCACCATGTTGGCCTCGTCGCCGAAGATCGACAGCACCATCACCGCGCAGGCCGGCTGCATGCTGCGGCAGCGGCGAATCACCTGCAGGCCGGGCAGGTCGGGCAGGCCCAAGTCCACCAGCAACACTTCCACAGGGTTCTCGCCCAGCCAGCGCAGCATGTCCACGGCGTTCGAGGCGCTGTAGGCCAGCGCGAGCGAAGGGTCGGCACCGATGACGCGCGCGATGCGCTCGCGCACGCCGGTGTCGTCCTCGACCAGCGCGACCTGCGTGGTCGTCATGGCATGGGGCCGCGGGCGAGGCGCATGGGCGGGGTCCTGGGAGGGTTGCGACAGCGCCAGCCTACGGATCGGCGCGGCGCTTGCCCATCCTATAGATGAGGGAGGCGGGCAGCCGGCTTTTGCGGCTTGCGCGGCTTGCGCGCCGCAGCCTTGCCGAGCCGCCCCGCGACGAGCGCCAGGTGCTCGGCCAGCGCCGGCGGCGACTCCACCTCGAAGTCATGCCCGAGGCAACCGAGCCACACGGCCAGCGCATCGAGCGAATTGGCCGCGGTCGCGATCCGCGTCGTGCCTTCGTCGATCACCTCCGGCACGCCGCCCACCCAGCCCAGGTGCGCTTCGAGCGCCTTGGCCGGCGCACGCACCACGACGCTCGCGTGGTGCAGGTAGGGCGAGATGCGCAGTGCCTGCGCCATGTACGCCGCCACATCGCCATGCGGGAGCCGGCGCGGCGTGAAGCGCACGCCGGTCGGCACGGGCGCCACGATGCGGTCGAGGCGGAAGGTGCGCCAGTCTTCGCGCGCCGTGTCCCACGCCAGCAGATACCAGCGCTGGCCCGACTGCACCACCCGATGCGGCTCCACCGTGCGCGCGGTCGCCTTGGCGTGATGGTCGCGGTAGTCGAAGCGCAGCGCCGCCCGGTCGGTGCAGGCTTCGGCAAACAGCGTGACGGCCTTCAGCCGCACTTCCGACTTGCCGCGCGCGAGCGGCACCACCGCCGCCCGCACGCTGTCGAGCCGCTTGCGCAGCCGCGGCGGCATCAAGTGCTCCAGCTTGGCGAGGGCGCGCATCGAGGCGTTCTCGATGTCGCCCTTGCCATCGCTCGGGTTGCCGAGGCCCAGCGCCACCGCGATGGCCTCTTCGTCTTCGAGCAGCAGCGGAGGCAGGGCGGCGCCCGCGCCGAGCCGGTAGCCGCCGGCCACGCCCGAGGTCGAGTCGACCGTGTAGCCCAAGGTGCGCAGCCGGTCGACGTCGCGGCGCAGCGTGCGCTCGGTGATCTCGAGGCGTTCGGCCAGCCCGGCGCCGGTCCATGCGCGTTGGGCCTGGAACAGAGAAAGGAGGCGGATGAGGCGTGCGGAGGCGGACAGCATGGGCCGCATGATGCCTTGGATCGAGGACAGGATCTGTCCGCAATAGGTCGTAGCCTTGGGTTTCTCTTTCGCCACTCAAGGAACCACTCATGAAGAAGACTTACAACGGCAGCTGCCACTGCGGCAAGGTCCGCTTCCAGGCCCTCATCGACCTCGCCGCGGGCACCGGCAAGTGCAATTGCTCGATCTGCATGAAGTCCCGCGGCTGGGGCGCCATCGTCACGCCCGAAGAGTTCACGCTGCTCTCGGGCGAAGAAGACCTGTCGAGCTACCAGTTCGGCTCGCACAGCGCCGAGCATCTCTTCTGCAGGACCTGCGGCATCAAGTCGTTCGGGCGCGGCAATGTGCCGCAGATCGGCGGCGCTTACGTGAGCGTGAACGTGACCTGCCTGGACGACGTGACGCTGGAAGAACTCTCGACGGCGCCGGTGCGCCACATGGACGGGCGCAACAACAACTGGTTCGAGGTGCCGGCCGAGGTGCGTTACCTCTGAGGGGCGGGCGCCATGCCGTGGCGGCGCTTGGCTTCGGCGCTGTCGTCGAAGGCCATGAAATCGAGCAGGGCGCGCACGGCGGCCGGGTGCGGGGTGCCGCCGCCCGGCGCGGCCGAGAAGGTCGGTAGCGCGGTCGCCCGATTTCAGAGGGATGGCACGTTAGGTCGCGCAGGCCGCGCTTGCCATGCGCTCGGCCGGCTGCCATTCTTGGCGCCCCACCTGCCGGAGACACACAAAATGAAGTACGAAGGAAGCTGCCACTGCGGCCGCGTGAAGTTCGAAGCCGAAGGCGAGATCACCTCGGCCATGGCCTGCAACTGCTCCATGTGCCAGCGCAGAGGGTCGCTGCTGTGGTTCGTGCCGCGCGACGCGATGCGCCTGCTCACGCCCGAAGAGAACGCGAACACCTACCTGTTCAACAAACACGCGATCCGGCATCGCTTCTGCCCGAACTGCGGCATTCAGCCGTACAGCGAAGCGACCAATCCGAAGGGCGAGCCGATGGCGGCCATCAACGTGCGCTGCATTGAAGGCATCGACCTGGCGGCCGTGCCGGTCACGCACTTCGATGGGCGGTCGCGCTGAGCAGTGCTTGAAAGCCAGGGCGTGGCCCCGGCGAGCGAAGCAAGGCAAGGCAGGAACGGAGATTCCGTCCGACTCACCCGGTGTATGGACCCTTGACCTCGCCCCAGCCCCATTGGGGCATCGGCGCGTCCTCGTTCACTGTGGCGCCGGCCTGCGAGTTGATGACGGCGAGCCGCGAACCCCATTCGAGATAGCCGACCAGCGCCGAGCGGAACTCGGGATCGTCCGGCATCGCCAGTTCGTCCGCGGTCTGCAGCAGCAACGCGACCCAGCGGCGGCGCTGGTCCTGCTGCAGGTGGCGGTTCAGGTGCTGGCGGATCATGTGCGGATGGCCACCGTGGTGCTGCGAGTAGTCGGTCGGGCCGCCCAGCACTTCGGCGAGGAATGCGGCAACGTGCGCCGGATGCTCGCCATCCATGTGCGCGAAGACCGGCGCCAGCAGTGGGTCGGCCTTCACGTTGTCATAGAAGCGCGTGGTCAGGCGGGTCAGCGCCTCGATGCCGCCGAGCCATTGGTAGAGGGTGGGGACTTCGGTGTCGGACATGGGAGCGGCCTTCAGTCCTTGCGCACGACGCGCTCGATCCACGCGAGCAGCACCGCCACGACTTCATGGCGGTTGGTCTCGTTCAGCGTCTCGTGGCGCGCGCCGCCGAACACATGGCACGACACATCGCGCAGCCCCGCCTCGCGGTAGCGCTGCACCAGCGGGTAGAACCATTCGGCCTTGTTGCTGACCGGGTCCTGGTCGCCGATGAAGAGGTACAGCGGCAGCTCGGGCCGGATGCGCGATTGCATCGCCGCGGGCGCCAGATCGTCGAGGTTCGCGAACATGGAACCCAGCCCCTCGGCCGACACCGTGAACCCGCACAACGGATCGGCGATGTACTTGTCGACCTGCGCCGGATCGCGGCTGAGCCAGTCGAACGGCGTGCGCACATCGGGCAGCGCGGCGTTCATGTCTTCCAGGCGAAAGCCGCTCTGCAGCGCGGTGCCCAGCAGATCGAGCGCCGCGGTGCCCGAGAGCACCGCGCCGGACAGCAGCTCGCTGTGCCGCACCAGGTAGTACTGCGTGGCGAACGAGCCCATGCTGTGGCCAAGGAGGATGAGCGGCAGTCCCGGGTGCGCGGCGCGTGCGTGGCGGCTCAGCAGCGCCATGTCGTCCACGAGGCCGGCGAAATTGCGCGGGCCGAATTCACCCAGCTCGTTGTTCGCCAGGGCATAGGCGCCATGGCCGCGGTGCTCATTCGCGTAGACGACATAGCCGGCCTGCGTGAGCGCATCGGCAAGCGGGCGGTAGCGCAGCGAATGTTCGCCCATGCCGTGCGCCAGCTGCACGATGGCCCGTGGCGTTCCGGCCTGCCAGCGGTGGGCTTCCACCGGGTGGCCGTCGTTGGCGGTCAGTTCGAAGTTTGTCTCGGTATTTGGCATGCGGTGTCCTCTGTGGAAGAGGGTTGCCATCCTAGTCGTTGAAGGCCCGCAGCATCGCCTTGCGCAGCCACATCTCCGCCGAGTCCTTGTCCGTCACTGCGCGCCAGGCGAGCTTGATCTGGTAGTCGGGGCTTTCGAAAGGCAGGGCCTCGAAGCGAAGCCCGCCTTGCGCGGACAGCGCCAGCGCCACGTGCTCGGGCACCGTGGCCAAGAGGTCGGTGCCGGCGAGCACGGCGGGGAGGCTGCCGAACTGCGGCACAGAGAAGGCCACGTCGCGCTGGCGCCCGATTTCGCCGAGCGTTTCGTCGACGGTGCCGCACAGGTCGCCGGCATAGGTCACGAGCACATGGCGGCGCCGGCAGTAGTCGTCGAGCGAGAGCTTTCCGGGCACGGTGTCGGCGCGCAGCATGGCGAAGCGCGCCGTGCGGACCTTGCGCACCTTCGCATCGGCGGGCAGGTCCTTCAGGAAAGACATCACCGCGCTGACCTCCCCCTGCTCCAGGTAGCTCATGGCGTTGCGATAGCAGACCGTGAGCGTCACCAGCTTGGCGCGGGGCACTTCGGCGCTCAGGGCGCGCAGCAGGCGCGGCAGCATCGCGATCTGCAGGTCGTCGGTGAGGCCGATGCGGAACACCGGCGCGGCGCGATCGGGCTCGAAGTCGGCTTGCGCGCGGAATGTGGCCTCGATCTGCGCGAGCGCGGGGCCCAGGCCCTGCATCAGTGCCAGCGCGCGCTCGGTCGGCTCCATCACGCGGCCGTGGCGCACCAGCAGCGGATCGCCCGTGAGTTCGCGCAGCCGCGCCAGCGCATGGCTCACCGCAGGCTGGCCGAGGTTCAACCGCTCCGCGGCGCGGCTGACGTGGCGCTCGCGCATGAGCGCGGCCAGCACGGTGAGCAGGTTCAGGTCGATGCGGTTGAGTTCGACGGGTTTCATCGGTGGTCCTGGCGTTATCGATCGCGCGCATAGCGGCTATCCGGCGAATCGATTTCCTTGATTGTGCTGCGGCCCCTAGATTGATGCCATCGGTCAATTCAAGAAGGAGATTTTCATGAGCAGGATGGTTCGCTTCCACGTGTTCGGCGGTGCCGAGGTGCTGAAGATCGAGGAGGCCGTGACGCCGGCGCCCGGCCCGGGCGAAGTGCGCGTCGCGGTGCAGGCCATCGGCCTGAACCGGGCCGATGCGCTGTGGCGCGAGAACCTCTACATCGAAGACGCGACGCTGCCGGCCGGGCTGGGCAACGAGGCTGCGGGCGTCGTCGAGGTGGTCGGTGCAGGCGTCGAGGGGCTGAAGGTGGGCGACAAGGTCGCGGTGTTGCCGGGCGCGGGCCAGGGCCGGTATCCCACCTATGGCGAGAACATCCTCCTGCCGGCGGCGCATGTGGTGCGGTATCCAGGCAACCTGTCGGCCGCGCAGGCGGCGGGTGCCTACATGGCGTACCTCACAGGCTACTTCCCGATGTTCGAGATGGCGCAGTTGAAGCGCGGCCAGGTGATGCTCGTGACCGGCGCTTCATCGGGCACCGGCATCGCGGCGCTGCAGATGGCGCGTGCGGCGGGCATCGTCGCCATCGCGGTCACGCGCACGGCTGCCAAGCGCGATGCGCTGCGCGAAGCCGGTGCGGCGCATGTGGTCGTGACCGACGACGAAGACGTGGTCGAGCGCGTGATGAAACTCACCGAAGGCCGCGGCGTCGATCTGGTGTACGACGGCGTGGGCGGTGCGGGGGTCGAGCGGCTCGGCGATGTTGTCGCGCATCGCGGCTGGTACGTGCTGTATGGCCTTTCGGGTGGTGCCGAATTCAAGTACCCGGTGATCGCGCAGTTCCGCAAGAGCTGGAGCTTCCACGTCTACAAGGTGCTGGAGCACACCGGCGCGGCCACGATGGGATTGCCTCGCGACGAAGGCGCACTCGCCCGCGCGCTGGCCTTCATCGACGCAGGCCTTGCCGACGGCAGGCTGCAGGTGCGCATCGATCGCGAGTTCGCGTTCGACGACGTGGTGCAGGCGCACCAATACCTGGAGCGGGCAGGGCACATCGGCAAGGTCGTTCTCACGGTTTGATGGGCGCATCGGCGGGGCAGGGGCTGGGCAAGCTTCTTGCACGTCGGGGCAAGTCCCATGGCGGCAAGCGCGACCCGGCGGTAGATTGCAGGCACGCCCCCGTGGCAAACAATGGTTTTCAACCCCCTGACCCCCCAGGAGTGCCCGTGGACGCATGGTCGAGCCAGCAGCTTTCTCCCTTGTACGGACGCGAGGTGTTCCGTTCGCGCGAAGCGGACGAGACCCACGCGCTGGTCGCCCATGAGCTGAAGGACCATCGCAGCGTCTGGGGGCGCGGCAAGGTCGATGCGGTGTTCTGCCGCGCCGAGCTGGGCGCACTGTCGCTGTGCATCCTGCGCTATGGCTGCGATGTGGACATCGAGCCCGATGCGCTCGGCAACTTCGTGCTGGTGCAGATGCCGCTGCGCGGCCATGCCGAAATCCGCACGGGCGGCCAGACGCTGCACATCCATCCCGGGCAGGGCGCGGTGGTGTCCGCGCACAAGCCGGTGCGGCTGCGCTGGCATGCCGACTGCGAGCAGCTGATGCTCAAGATCGAACTGGGCCGTCTGCAGGAGGTGGCGCGCCGCGCCTTCGCCACGCGCCATGCCGAGGAGGTGGGCGAGATCGATTTCGACATGCCGCTGCGGCTGGACGACGCCGCCGGAACGCAGTGGTGCCGCATGGTGGCCAACCTCGCATCGCTGCTGCCTGCTGCGGGCGACGGCGGCACCTCGTACGACCCGCGCTGGCTGGCCCACTGCGAAGACAACCTCATGCTCTACCTGTTATGCCATCGGCCCAACTCGGTGCGGCGGCAGCATGATGCGCTGCGCCTCGGCTCGGAGGCGGCCAGCCTCGGGCAACTGCGGCGCGCCGAGGAGTTCATGCGCAGCCGGCTCGACACCGCTGTGTCGCTCGAAGAGGTGGCAGAGGCCGCGGGCGTGACGCGGCGCATGCTGGCGCAGCTCTTCAGGCGCCACCGCGACCTGTCGCCGATGGAGGTGCTGCGCAACATGCGGCTGGATGCCGCGCATGCACAGCTCGCGCGCCACGACGGCGCGAGCGTGACGCAGATCGCGCTCGACTGCGGCTTCTCGCACCTGAGCCGCTTCGCCGCCTGCTACCGGGAGCGCTTCGGCCAGCTCCCGCGCGAGACCTCCAAACACTAAGAAGGCACTAGGACTTCATCGCGCACTTCGCGGCCGAGCTGTCCTGGTAGTTCTGCAGCACGGTGCCGATCACCTTGTTGGTGATGCGGCCGCTGGCGTCCTTGCCGATCACGCGCAGGTAGTAGTTCTGGATCGGGAAGTTGTTGGCGCCGTAGCTGAAATCGCCGCGCACCGACTTGTACTTCGCGGCCTTGATCGCCTTGAGCAGCGCGGGTTTGTCGGCCACCTTGCCGCCGGCATCGCGCACCGCCGCGTCCATGGCCATCAGCACGTCGTACGCCTGGCCGGCATAGAACGAGGGATTGCGCCCGTTGTTCTGCTGGCGGAACGCGGCCACGAAGCGCTGGTTGGCGGGGTTGTCCAGGTCGTAGGACCAATGCGCGGTGTTGAAGAGCCCGAGCATCGGCTCGCCCACGGCGGGGATCATGTCCTCGTCGGCCGAGAAGGCGGTCGAGATCAGCGCCACGTCTTTTGACAGGCCCGCGCCGACGAACTGCTTGATGAAGCTCACGCCCATCGCGCCGGGCAGGAAGAAATAGAGCGCGTCGGGTTTGCTCGCGCGGATCTGCGCGATCTCGGCCGAGTAGTCGAGCTGCCCGAGCTTGGTGTAGAGCTCGTCGCTCACGGCGCCCTTGAAGTTGCGCTTGAAGCCGCTGGCCGCGTCCTTGCCGCCGGGGTAGCTGGGTGCGATGAGCGCCACCTTCTTGAAGCCCTTGTCGGAGGCGAACTTGCCCGCGGCCTCGTGGTAAGCATCGTTGGGGTACGACGCGTCGAAGAAGTAGGGGTTGCACTTGGCACCCGAGTAGTCGCTCGGGCCGGTGTTGCTCGACAGGTAGGGCACCTTGGCTGCGAAGAGCGGCGGGCCGACGGCCAGCGCGACGGACGAGCCCACAGGGCCGGTGAACAGATCGATTTTGTCGCGCAGCAGCATGCGCTCCACCACCTGCCGGGCGAGCTCGGGGTTGCCGGCGGTGTCGGCCTCGACGAACTCGACCGGCACGCCGCCGAGCTTGCCGTCGAGCTGCTTGATCGCGACGGCGAAGCCGGCCTTGGACTCGGCACCGCCGACGGCGAAGGGGCCGGAGAGGTCCATCGCGAGGCCGACCTTGACGGGCTGGGCCTGTGCTTGCGATAGCGATGCGCCAGTGACGACGGCGACGGCCAACAAGGCCGTTCGGATGCTTGCCTGCGACATGAGAAATCTCCTCTGAAGGGATTCGGTGGACGTGGGGGGGAATGCAATGCGCGTCGCAGTCTGCGTGCCGCCGTGGCGGCGGGCTATCCGTTTCCTGCAGCGACCTCGCTTGCAAGAAATGGACAGACAGCGTCAAGGGCGCTGCCCAGAATTTCGCAAGCCCCACCACTTTGGAGACACCCACGATGAGTCAGTACATCGACATCCCGGCCGGCGACGGCCGCAGCTTTCGCGGCTACCTCGCCCTGCCGGCTTCCGGCAGCGGCCCCGGCATCGTGCTGTGCCAGGAAATCTTCGGCATCAACGACTACGTGCGCGAGGTGGCCGACCTCTATGCCGAGGAAGGCTACGTGGTGCTCGCACCCGATCTCTTCTGGCGCATGGAGCCCAACGTCGACCTGGGCTATTCGCCGGAAGAGTGGCAACGCGCCTTCGGCTTCTTCCAGAAGTTCGACATCGATGCCGGCATCGCCGACGTCACCGCGAGCGTGAAAGCGCTGCGCGCGCACCCGGCCTGCACCGGCAAGGTCGGCGCGCTGGGCTATTGCCTCGGCGGCAAGCTGGCGTATCTGGCGGCCGCGCATTCGGGCGTGGATGCGGCGGTGGGCTACTACGGCGTCGGCATCGAGGCCGCGCTGGACCTCGTGCCGAAGATCGAATGCCCGATCGCGCTGCACTTCGCCGAGCTCGACAAGTTCTGCCCGCCCGAGGCCCGCGCCAAGGTGCTTGAGGCCTTTGCCGGCAAGGCCGGCGCTCAGATGTACGTCTACCCCGGTGTGGACCATGCGTTTGCGCGCACTGGCGGCGACCATTTCGACAAGCCTTCCACGCTGATGGCACACCAGCGCTCCATGGCGCTGTTCAAGAAAGCCATCGGGCCGGTCTACGACCTGTCGGCGCTCTGGGACAAGCACTGCGAATACGAGTTCGCCACGCGCGACGTCGTCGCCACCATGGGCACGATGGTGAGCGAGCCCTACGTCAACCACATACCGACCATGACGGGCGGCGTGGGTGCGAAGGAGCTGTCGCGCTTCTACAAGCACCACTTCATTCCGACGACGCCGCCCGACACGCGGCTCACGCCGATCTCGCGCACCGTGGGCGCGACGCAGATCGTCGACGAAATGCTCTTCTCTTTCACCCACACGGTGGAAGTCGACTGGATGCTGCCGGGCATCGCGCCCACCGGCAAGCCAGTGGAGATTCCGCTGGTGGCCATCGTGAAATTTCGCGGCGACAAGCTCTACCACGAGCACATCTACTGGGACCAGGCCAGCGTACTGGTGCAGATCGGCCTGCTCGACGCCAAGGGCCTGCCCGTGGCGGGCGTTGAAACCTCGCGCAAGCTGGTGGACGAGACGTTGCCCTCGAACACGCTGATGCCGCGCTGGTCGAAGTCGAGCGGCCTCACGATCGCCGACCCGGCGCTGTCGCTCGGATGACGCAGAGCGCGGACATGCTGGCGCTGGTGGTGGCTGAGGTCAAGCCGCTTACGCCGGCGATCAAGGCTTTCGTGCTGCGGCCGGCGAATGGCGGCGACTTGCCGCCGTTCGCACCGGGGGCGCACCTGAGCGTGCAGATCGCGGAATCGAGCGGGCAGCGCGCGTATTCATTGATTCGCCCGCACGATGGCTCCGGCAGCTACGAGATCGCGGTGCTGCATGAGCCGCAGGGCTCGGGCGGCTCGGCCTGGATGCACGGCCTCGCGCCCGGCGCGCTGCTGGCCGCGCACCCGCCGCGCAACGACTTCGCGCTGCACCTAGGCAGCCAGCAGCCGCTGCTTGTGGCCGGCGGCATCGGTATCACGCCGCTGCTGTGCATGGCGCGCGCCCTGGCCGCCGAGAGCCGGGCTTTCGACTTCTTCTATGCGACACGCAGCGAGGAGGCGACCGCCTACCTGGACGATGTGCGCGCGCTCGGCGGCACGGTGGTGCACGACGGCGGCGACCCCGCGCGCGGCCTCGACCTGCGTGCGCTGCTCGCGGCGCCGCAGAGCGGGCGCCACCTGCATGTCTGCGGCCCGCGCGGCATGGTGCAGGCGGTGGTCGATACGGCCCGCGCACAGGGCTGGCCCGACGACCATGTGCATTTCGAACTCTTCGCCGGCGCGCTCGCACAGGCCGGTGACATGCTCTTCGAGGTGCGCACGCTGCGCTCGGGCAAGACGCTGACCGTGGCGCCCGGCCAGAGCCTGCTCGACGTGCTGATCGCCGCCGGGCTCGACCCGATGTACGACTGCCGCCAGGGCGACTGCGGCGTGTGCGCCGTCGACGTGGTGGAGGGCGTACCCGACCACCGCGACCACAACCTGAGCCCGCGCGAGAAGGCGGGCGGCAAGACCCTGTGCACCTGCGTGTCGCGCGCCAAGACGCCGCACCTGGTGCTCGATATCTGATGACGCTTCAGGAGACTGACCCGATGAATTCCGTGATCCCCATCATCCCCATAGCTTCCAAGGCTCCCATCGACATCCAGTCGCTCGTGCAGCCCGACCGGGTGCACAAGCGCGTCTACACCGACCCCGCCATCTTCGAGCTGGAGATGGACCGCGTCTTCGGCCAGGCCTGGCTGTACGTGGGCCACGAGAGCCAGGTGCCGAACGTCGGCGACTACTTCACGACGCGCCTGGGCCGCGAGCCCGTGGTGATGGTGCGCCACACCGACGGCGCGGTGAATGTGCTGTACAACCGCTGCCCGCACAAGGGCGCCAGGATCGTGCCCGACGGCAGCGGCAGTGCCGGCAAGTTCCTGCGGTGCCTCTACCACGGCTGGACCTTCAAGTGCGATGGCAGCCTGCTGTCGGTGCCGCTGCGCAGCGGCTACGAAGACACGGCGCTCGATCTCAAGAGCGGGTCGCATTCGGTGCGCAAGGTGGCGCGCGTGGCGAGCCACCGCGGCTTCGTGTTCGCGAGCCTGTCTGAAAACGGGCCGGAGTTGGCCGATTTCCTCGGCGGGGTGGCCACGTCGCTCGACAACTTCTGCGACCGCGCGCCCGAGGGCGAAGTGGAAGTGGCCGGCGGCGTGCAGCGCGTGATCCAGCGCAACAACTGGAAGATCTTCTTCGAGAACCTGCACGACACGATCCATGCGGTGGCCACGCACGAGTCGTCGTGGCGCGCGGCAAAAGAAGAGTTCGAGGCCATGCCCTCGGGCACGCCCAAGCCCTTCGAGGTGGTGATCGTCGACGGCAACGGCGAGCCGCTGGAGTTCTGGGAGAACCTGGAGCTCAAGGGCTACGACAACGGCCACGGCTTCATGGAAGGCATCTTCGTGCCGCCCACCGACCCGGTGAGCCTGGCCTACGTGGCGGCGCTCGAAGCCAGCCAGGGTGCGCAGCGCGCCGACGAAATCTTGCGGGTGAACCGGCACAACACCATCGTGTATCCGAGCTGCTCGCCGCACACCTCGTTCCAGCAGATCCGCGTGATCCGGCCGCTGTCGGTGGACCGCACGCTGGTGGAGATCTTCAGCTTCCGCCTGAAGGGCGCGCCCGAGGCGACCTTCCAGCGGACGCTGAAGTACACCAACATCGTCAACTCGCCTTCGTCGAACGTGATGCCCGACGACCTGGAGGCCTACAACCGCGTGCAGGAGGGGCTGGCCTCCGACGGCGGCGACTGGGTCAGCATGCACCGCGCGGCCGGGCGCGACCAGCCGCTGCCGGGCGGGCGGGCCTCCAACGGCAACAGCGAGATGCCGTCGCGCAACATGTTCGCGGCGTGGGCTTCGTACATGGGCGCGCAGACCGGGAGCGCCGAATGAACTTCAACGACTGGCACGAGCAGCATGCGATCGCGCAGTTCCTGCACCACGAGGCGCGCCTCCTGGACGAACACCGCTGGGACGAGTGGCAGAGGCTCTTCACGCCCGACGGGCTCTACTGGGTGCCGCTGGTGCATGGGCAGACGGACCACATCAACCACGCCTCGCTCTTCTGCGAAGACGCGCTGCTGCGCTCGATGCGCGCGCGGCGGCTCGACCAGGCGCGTGCCTATTCGCAGCAGCCGCCCACGCGCACGGTGCATGTGGTGGGCAACATCGGGCTCGAATCGCGCGATGAAGAAAGCTGTGTCGTGCGCTCGACCTTCCTGCTTCTTGAATGGCGCAAGACCGAGCAGCGCACCTTCGGCGGCAGCGTGCTGCACACGCTGCGGCGCGAAGGCGACGAATTTCGCATTCGCATGAAGCGCGTGGAGCTCGTCAATTGCGACGCGCCGCACGAAGCCCTGCAGGTGTTCATGTGAAGGCCGCGCTGCTGGTCATGCACTACCAGAACGACGTGCTGCACGTCGATGGCAAGGTGCGCGTGGGCGTGGCGGTGGACGATCCGGCGCGCCCGCGCCTCATCGCCTCGGCCGCGCGCTTGATCGCTGCTGCGCGGGCGAACGGCGTGCCGGTGATCTTCGTGCGCATCGCCTTTGCGCCCGGGTATGCGGACTGCCTGCGCAACTGCACACTGTTCCGGCGCGTGGCTGAAACGGGGGCGGTGCTCGACGGGGAATGGGGCGCGGAGTTCTATGAAGAACTTGCGCCGCTGCCGGGCGAGGCCGTCGTTACCCACAAGCGCAACAATCCGTTCTGGGCCAGCGGGCTCGAAGATGTGGTGCGCGGCACCGGCGCATCGCGGCTCTACGTGGCGGGCATCGCGACCAACCACGTGGTCGAGCACGGGGCGCGCCACGCGAGCGACCTGGGCTACGAAGTGGCGGTCGTCGCCGATGCCTGCAACACTGCGCAGGCGCACCTGCATGCGGCAAGCCTGGAAACGCTGGCGATGCTCGCGGATGTATTGAACGTCGACGAAGCAGTCGCACAAATGAAGGCCATGCCATGAACTTCGAAGGAAAAGTCGCCATCGTCACCGGCGCGGCCGCGATGCTCGGCGCCGCCATCGTCCGTGCCTTCGTGAAGGCCGGCGGGCAGGTATTGGCGGTGGACATCGATGCCGAGCGCGGCGAGGCGCTGGCGGCAGAACTGGGTCCGCGCTGCCGCTTCATCGCATGCGACATCGCCTCCGACACGGCACTCGATGCGCTGGTGGCCGACGCGCTGGCCAGCGAGGGGCGCATCGACTTCCTCATCAACAACGCGGTGGTGTACGGCGACAACGGCATGGAAGCTTCGCGCGGCGAATGGCTGCATGCGCTCGACGTGAACCTGGTCTCGGGCGCGTTGCTGGTGCACAAGACGGCAGATGCGCTGGCGGTGCAGGGCGGGGCGGTCGTGAACATGGGCAGCGTCGGCGGCAAGTTCGGCACGGCGGGGCGGGCGCTCTATCCGGCGGCGAAGGCGGCCATCCTGCAGCTCACGCGCAACCAGGCCGCGAGCCTCGCGCACCGGCGCGTGCGCGTGAACTCGGTGTCACCCGGATGGACCTGGTCGGACGCGCTCTCGCGCATGGCGGGCGGCGACCGCGCGTACGCCGACCGCATGGCAGCGCCGCTGCATCCGCTGGGCCGCGCGGGCGACGGCGACGACGTGGCGCAGGTGGTGCTGTTCCTGTGCTCGGACGCCGCGCGCTTCGTGACCGGCGCGGACATTCCGGTCGATGGCGGGTTCTCGATGCTGGGCCCGGACCAGGGACGCTCGGCGCGCGACTGGTTCGGCGGATAAGCGGTCAGGCGGTGAGCCGGTACCAGCCGACGCCGTCGTCGGCGATGTCGCAGACGACTTCGCCACGGTGCAGCAGGTAGTTGAGGCAGGCGAGGCTTTCACCGGTCGCCATGCCCAGCAACTGCACGTCGGACTCGGCGATGCTGCGCGCGAACAGGCTCGCGAACACATCGACCGCGCGCTTCGGCGTCTTCAGGGTGTTGCGCAACCGGTCGAGCGCGCGTTCTTGTCCCGTCTGCAGCCGGTCGATGCGCGCATGCAAGCCGCGGAAGCACTCGTTGTGCGAGGGCAGCACCAGCACGTCGTCGGGCACTTCGCGTTTCAGCTTGGCGAGCGACGAAAGCCAGTCGGCCATCGGATCGGCGTCGGGCTCGATGGGCGAGACAGAAACGTTCGACGAGATGCGCGGCAGGATCTGGTCGCCCGAGATCAGCACCTTGAGGTCGGGGCAGTACAGGCACGCATGCTCGGGCGAATGGCCGTTGCCGGTGACGATGCGCCAGTCGTGCGCGCCGATCTTCAGCACCTCGCCGTCGCGCAGGCGCCGGAAGCTGTCGGGCAGCGGATGGATGTGCTTGCCGAAATTGCCGAAGCGCGTGCGGTAGGTCTCGATGGCGGCATCGCTCCAGCCAGCGCGGCGGTAGAAGGCGATGGCGTCGTCGGGCGCTTCGCGGCCGGTGTCGGACACCATCACGCGGCACATGAGGTATTCGGAGCGGGTCATCCACAGCCGCACGCCGAACTTGCGCGTGAGCCAGCCGGCCATGCCGACGTGGTCGGGGTGCATGTGGTCACGAAGACGCGGGTAAGGCCGCGGGTGTCGGGCGAATTGGCGAAGAGCTCGCGCCAGACGGCCACTGTTTCCTCGGTGCGCACGCCGGTGTCCACAACGGCCCAGCCGGCACCGTCGTCCAGCGCCCACAGGTTGATGTGGTCGAGCGAGTAGGGCAGCGGCATGCGGATCCAGTGCACGCCCGCGGCGACCTCGATCGACTTGCCGCGCGGCGGGAGCTCCGCAAAGGGGTAGACGAGCTTGCCTTTTGCCGCTTCCGCCGTCTCTTCCAAACCATCCATCGTGTTCACCTCCAGAGAGATGAATTGTGAACCCGGCCGCAATCCGGGCCGGACCTCCCCCGATGACGATGGATCGACGCGCTTACTTGCGGCGCGAGCGAGGGGCGCCCGGCGCCGAAGTTTGCGACGGCGCGGCTCCGCCGTCCACGCCGAGACGACCGCCGCCGCCCAGGCCCTGGCCGCGCACCGTCTGCGCCTTGTAGTTGCGCAGCGAACGAACCATCTGGTTGAAGGCGTCCATGAACGCGGCGGCAATCACCTTGCCCTGCGGCGTGCGCGTGTAGCCGCCGACGCCGCCCGCGGCGGAGAGGCCGCCCAGGCCGGCGAAGCCCGCGAAGTCGGTCTTGGAGGCGCTGCCTTCGGCGGCTGCAACCTGCACACCCGAGCGGTTGTCGATGAGCGTTAGCAGCGCGCTGGCTTCCTTGGTCTGCAGGCTGGCGCCGATGCTGGCGATGGCGCGGCCGCGGCCGCCGCCCACCAGGCCGCCCAGCGCACCGCCGATGCCACCGGCGTCGTTGTTGCTGAATACGATTTCGGGCGACAGGCCGTAGTCGGAGGCGACCATCTGGCCACGGCCGAAGTTGCTGCCGCCGCGCATTTCGCCCGACTGCATCAGCGCGCGCTCGCGCGTCATGGCGTTCATGCCGGCCGCGCCGCGCTCGACCACCACGAAGCAGTTCGATTGCTGCACCAGGAGGCGCAGCAGGTTGGCGGTCGGCGGTAGCTTGTATTCGCCGGTGAGGACGGTGTACCAGCCGGCGTTGACGTTCTCGATGAGGGAGACGGTGCCCAGCGGCGAATCGCAGCGCTCGAGCGCGCTGCTTTCACCGGAGGTGGCCGAGCCGGCGGCGCTGCCGGTGGCCACGGTCTTGGCCGACTGGCTGCCCATTTGCATGTCGGTGGTCGCGCAGCCGGAGAGAACCAGCACGCCGGCAAGAACGCTTGCGGTTGCGAAAGAGAATTTGGAAGAAGCCATGTCCGGATCCAGAGAGATGAGAGTGAAGAGGCGCTCCATTGGGAGACGCCACTCCTCGGATTCCGAAGTAGGACCGCATGGCCTGTGTGACCTCCCCCGATTCGTCGCGCCGCCAGCGACCGCGCGACGATACGACCCGCAGAAGCGGCATGCCAGTGCCGAAAGTCATGGTCTGCGCGCGGCGAAGCGGGCGGGATTATTACCCAGTGCGCCCCCCGTGGGCAGGGGGCAACAAGCTCCCCGGAGCGGGCAGGGGGATGGCCTTCGGCGGGGCGCAGGGGCCGTTACAGTCGGGCCTTCATCACGAGGAGTTTTCAGATGGCAACCACCAAGAAGAATGTCGTTGGGGAAGCAGCAGCGGAACTGACCCGTCAACAAGTCGCGCAGGCGCTGGCCATTGCCGGCGCATCGAATTTCAGCGGCGCTTCCGATCCGGCTTTCGTCGGCTCCGTCCTGGTGGCCCTGGCTGTCAACACCAACTCCGTCAGTGCGACGATCGACAGCGCGAAGGGCCGCACCCCCGTCGTTCAGCACTGATCCTCGGCGCGACCCTCTCGGGGCTTGATACCCGGGGGCGATCTGGATTCAACCGGATCGCTTCGTCAAATGCCCTTCCTAGTCGGGCGAAACGAAATAGGCAGCGGGATCGACCGCGTTGCCGTTCCTGCGCAACTCGAAGTGCAGCTTGACGCGATCGGCTTCGGTGCGGCCCATGTGGGCGATCACCTGACCCCGCTTCACCGATTGCCCCTCCTTGACCAGAAGCTTGCTGTTGTGCGCGTAGGCGGTCACGAAGACCGCATCGTGCTTGATCATGACAAGCTGGCCGTAGCCGCGCGGACCCACGGCCGAATACACGACCTTGCCGTCGCGCGCGGCGATGACGGGGTCGCCTTCCGATCCCGCGAAGTCGACGCCTTTGCTGTTGCGGCCATTGAATCGCTGGATCACGGTGCCATTCGACGGGCGAAGGAAATTCCGCTCCGCCTTGGCTACCGGGGCGGATGGCGTGGACGATGCGGAAGGTGCCGGCTCGCTGCTGCGCGAGCGACGCTCCGCTGCGGAACGCGCGTCGTTGCGGGCAGCAGGTGCGGGTTTGGCGCTTGCGGATTTCTTCGATGCGGGTGCGGGCGCCGGGGCCGGCTTGGAGGCGCAGCCGACGAGCAGTGCGCCCAGCATGCCCGAGGCAAGGGCCAATGCGATCCGATGGGAGATGAGCGAGCGGGGCGTGGGGAGGTCGGGAAGTCCGGGTTCAGCTTGCGGCTTGAAATGCATGGTGAAGACTGTATTGGAATCCGCCGGCCGTCCGACTGAACGAAGGAACGAACGATCAACTCCCGACGTGATGGTCCGCGATGGAATGCATGCGGCCGTGGTCGGTGGACTCCTTCATGGCGTCCCTCAGTTTTCGCAGCGTGTTGGTGAGGGCCTGCGGGCTGGTGCCGACCTCGCGGGCCGCGACGCCGGGGCGCACGCCGCCGACGAGAACCATGTATGCGGCGTCGCGAGAACGGGTTTCTCGCAACCGGGCTCGCCTCGATAGCGCGTTGAATTCGCTTCGCGTCATCCTCCTCTCCTCCTTTCGGTTGGCTGGAGTCTGACGAGATTTGGGCGCCGAGGAACGGGTGTCGTTGGAAACTGCAGGTAAGAATTTATCCTGTGGCCCGGCTTTGCTTTGCCGATCAGCCCGGAACTCGTATTGGCAGCAAGCCGATGGGCGAGATGCGCGCAATGATCTCGGCCTGCATGAGCGCGGGGGAGTGGGCTGGAAGGAAGGTGGCCTGCACGGTCACGCCGGCCGATCCCACGCTGCGGCTGACCGTTGCCGTGGTGATCGCGCCGGGGATCATGAGCACCTTCTCGACCTGCAGTTGCTGTGCTTCGCTGCAAAGGGGCAGGTTGAATTCGTATCGACTCGTGTTGTTCATGGATGAAGACCTCGATTCGGTGAACGGACGAGGTGCGAGTCTAGCGGCGGTGCTTGTCGACAAACAAGCGGCCCACAATTGAAAATGCCCCGCTACCTTTTGAGTAGCGGGGCATCCAGTTGCCTTGCGGCTTGTAGTGGCTCCTCGACCTGGGCTCGAACCAGGGACCTACGGATTAACAGTCCGGCGCTCTACCAACTGAGCTATCGAGGAACAAGCCTCAGATTATAGCGCGGTTTTTTTGGCCTTCTCAAGCCTCCGAAACTTTTGCGCAAAAAAGTTTGCTTCGCGCATGTTCACAGCGCGACGCTCAGGCCCAGACGCAGCGTGCGCGGCGCACCGGGGAACAGATAGACATGCCCGAACTGGTAGGGCGATTCCTTCCAGTAGCGGCGATCGAACAGGTTGTCGACGGCCAGTGTCCAGCTCGTGTTCACGCCGCGCAGTTTCGTGTCGTAGCGCAGCACCGCATCGACGCGCGTCCACGAGGGCAGCGTGATCGATCCATCGGCGAGCACGTTGCGGCGTCCTTCGTGCGACAGCTGTCCCGCTACTTCGAGTCCGGGCAACGAGGGCACGCGATACGCTGCCTGCGCGCGCAGCACCTGCTTGGGCACGTTGGTCGGCCACTGTCCGTTGCTTGCCGGTTCGACGATGCTGCCGCGGCGCTTGGCGTCCATCAACGTCATGCTGCCGCCGATGCGCCAGGGACCCTGCGTCCACTGCGCGCCGGCTTCGAGGCCGCGGTGCACCGCACGGCCGTCGTACTTCGCTTCGCATGGCGTGATGCCCAGGCGGTTGCATGCGTCGAGATTGGTCATCGGCCGCGAGATGTCGAACCACGCGAGCTGCCAATTGAACGCGTCGTTGCCGCCCTTGATGCCCAGCTCCCACTGGCGCGACTTCAGTGCTGGCAATGCCTGGCCGGCGTTGTCGTACTGGTCGCCCCGGTTCGGAACGATCTGCGATTCGACGCCCTTGCCCCAGCTCGCATAGGCGAGCAGCCCCGCCTGGATGGCGTAGCTGGCAGCAATCCACGGCGTGGTCACGCCTTGCTTGTAGCCCGTTGGATCCGAGCCGTCGTTGCCGATGCTGCTGCGGTCCAGTCGCGTGTGGCGTGCGCCGAGCCAGATGGTGAAGCGATCGTTCCAGCGGATCGCGTCCTGCACCGAGAGTTCGGTCGAGCGCTCATCGCGGTTGGTCTGCGGCGTGATGGCGTCGGGGCTCGGCGGCACCATGGCTGTGGCCCAGATGTTGCCCGTACCCGCGTAGTTGTAGGCCTGGTCCTGGAAGCGATTCCGCACGCGGCTTTGCAGCAGCCCGAAGCCCAGCTCGTGCCGCACGCTGCCGGTCATCACGTTGCCCTTCAGGTTCAGGCTGCCCGCGGTCTGCGTGCGGCGCTCGTTCTCGCTGCGGAAGTCGTAGACGTCGAAGGTGCCGTCCGAGCAGTAGCGGTCGTAGTTGCCTTCTGCGCCACAGCCGAAGGCGTAGGCCAGGCGGTCGTCGCTCTTCAGTCGCTGCTGGCCGATCTGCGCGCTCCAGCGCCAGTCGGCGTTCAGCGCCTGGCTGAATCGCACCGTGCCGGTCAGCGCTTTGAACACCGAGGGCTGCGACCACGGCTGGTTGTTGAGGTTGATGCGCGGATCGACCGGCGCAGGCAGCACGCTGCCCAGGAGGCTGTAGCCGTTCTGGCTCGGCTGGGTCTTGCGGCTTTGCTCGATCTCGAACTCCAGCACCGAATCGCGCGTGATGCGCCAGTCGGCTGCGAGCGAGAACATGTTGCGGTTGCCGTCCAGATCGTGCGTGAGCGGCTTCAGGTTTTCGCTCGCGATGTTGAGCCGGTAGCCGAACTGGCGGTTCTCGCCGAAGCGGCCACCCAGATCGAGCGCGCCGAGCACGCTGCCGCGGCTGGTGGTCTCGATGCGCACCGTGCGCAGGTCTCGCTCGGTCGGGCGCTTCACCACGTAGTTGACGAGCCCGCCGGGTGCGCTGGTGCCCGCCTGGATGCCGCTGGTGCCGCGCAGGATCTCGACGCGCTCCTTGTTGTCCAGCGGGATCGAGGTCTCGGCGCTGATCGGCAGGCCTTCGCGCCGGTAGTTGAAGCGGTTGTCCAGCACGAAGCCGCGCACGGTGAGGTAGTCCCAGTAGCCGGCGGAGTTGTAGGCATCGGTCACCGACGAGTCGAACTGCGTGAGGTCGGCGAGCCGGCGTGCGCCACTGCTGATGAGCTGCTTGCTGTCGATCACCGTGGCCGACAGCGGCAGATCGCGCAGCGGCACGTCGCCGAAGCCGCTGACGTCGGCCTGTGGCGCCGTCGCGCCTTCATTGACGACGACTTCGGGCAGCGCGGCTTGCTGCGCGTGCGCGCTGCACGCAGCTGCGAAAAACACAGCAGCGACCGCGCGCGAGATTGGCGAGCGCGCCAAGGCAAAGGAAAGTGGAAGGCGTCGTTGAGTCATTGATTGCTTGATGTGTTCAGTTGCCGATGGCAGCGCCCATGGCCGCCATCCATTGCGCGGCCGTGGCCTCGGGATCGGCTGCCGTCACCAGCGCGCGCACCACGGCGACCGAGCCCACGCCGGTGGCCAGCACCTCGGGCAGCCGCACCGCATCGATGCCGCCGATGCCCACCTGCGGATAACCGCGCAGCAGGCGCGCGTACGCCGCGAGCCGGGCCACGCCTTGCGGCGCCGTCGCCATCTTCTTGAGCGTGGTCGGATAGACCGCGCCCATCGCGATATAGCTCGGGCTCACCGCATCGGCGCGCACCATCTCGGCATAGCCATGCGTGCTGACGCCCAGGCGCAGGCCGGAAGCGCGCAGCTGCTGCAGCTCGTCCGGCGAGAGGGCATCGAGGTCTTCCTGGCCGAGATGGATACCGTAGGCGCGTGCGGCAATCGCGACCTGCCAGTGATCGTTGATGAAGAGCAGTGCGCCCGTGCCCTGCACGGCCTCTACGGCTACCTGCACTTCTCGTTCGATGGCCGCGGCATCGTCGGACTTGAAGCGCAACTGCACCGTCGGCACGCCGGCGCGCGCCATGCGGCCGACCCATGTCGCATCGGGCAGCACCGCGTAGAGGCCGAGCCGTTCGGGGCAGGGCAGGAAAGCGTCGTCGCGCGCGGCGGGCGGGAACGAGCGCATGCCGAAGTCGGCGGGCGCATCGGGCCATCGGGCGGCGTCGAAATGGCCGATGCGTTCGGTCTGCGCATGCCAGGCGAGTGCGAGGCATTCGGCATCGACCTCGATGAAGCCGAGCGCGGTGCAGGCCTGCTTGGCGCCGCGATAAACCGCGTCGTCGGAAGAGAAGGATGTTGCGCCCACCGTCGATGCGGTGATGGCGCCGAAGCGCAGCCCGTGCGCCGCGACGATGGCATGGGCGATGGCGCGTGCGTCGTTCATGTCGCTCATGCTGCTCATCCCGCGTGATGCCAGAAGGGCGTGCCGAGCACGGGCGTGCTGGGCTGTGCGGAGTCTTGTGCGGCCATCGCGCCGGCACGCCACGCGGTGCGGCCGGCGCCTACCGCATCGGCAAAGGCACCGGCCATCGCGACCGGGTCTTGCGCGAGTGCAACCGCGGTGTTGAGCAGCACGCCGTCGTAGCCCCACTCCATCACCTGGCAGGCATGCGAAGGCAGCCCCAGCCCGGCATCGACCAGCATCGGCACCTTGAGCCTTTCGCGCAGCACCTGCAGCGCGTACGGATTGACGGGACCACGGCCGGTGCCGATGGGCGCTGCCCATGGCATGACGGCCTGGCAGCCCACGTCGACCAGCCGCTGGCACAGCACCAAGTCTTCGGTGCAGTAGGGCAGCACCTGGAAGCCGTCGCGGATCAACTGCGAGGCGGCGTCGACGAGGTTCAGCGTGTCGGGCTGCAGCGTGTAGTCGTCGCCGATCAGTTCGAGCTTGATCCAGGGCGTGTCGAACAGCTCGCGTGCCATGTGGGCGGTGGCGATCACCTCCTGCACGCTGTGACAGCCGGCAGTGTTGGGCAGCACTGGCACGGCCAGCTTGCGCAGCAGCGCCCAGAAGCCGCTGCTCGTGTCGTTGCCGGCCGAGCCCTGGCGGCCTTGGTTCGCGGTCTGGCGGCGCAGCGACGCGGTAAGCATCGCGGGCTTCGCGCGCTTCACGGCCGCTTCGAGCAGGTCGGGCGAGGGATAGCGCGCGGTGCCGAGCAGCAGGCGGCTCTGGAAAGTCTGGCCGTACAGAACCAGCGGATCGTTCGATGGGGTGGTCATGGTGTCGTCTCCAATCTCTTTTTTCAGCCGCCGGTCACGGGGCGGATCACTTCGATGCGGTCGTCGGGCTGCAGCGCGCGCGCAGCGTAGGCCGAGCGCGGCACGAACTCGCGGTTCACCGCCACCGCGAAGGGTGGCACGGCCTCCAGCGCGGCCAGCGCGTCGGTGAGCGTGGCGCTGTCGGGCAGCGTGTAAGGCTTGTCGTTGATCAGGATGTTCATCGTCGTCATGCGGCGTCGGATGTCTTGGTGTCCATGCCGAAGCTGTGCGCGAGCGTGCTGTGGCCGTACACGAGCAACTCCATTGCCGCATCTATCAGGGCCGGCGCGATCATGAAACCGTGGCGGTAAAGGCCGTTGATCTGCAGCACGCGCGGCTGCGGCCGGCGGATGGCGGGCAGGTTGTCGGGCAGGGTGGGGCGGCACTGCGTGGCGATCTCCACGATGCGCGCTTCGGCGAAACCGCTGTGCACCGCATAGGCCGCGCTCAGCAGCTCGAGTGTGGAGCGCACGCTGGCGGGCGACATGTCGTCCGACTCGATCTCGGTCGCGCCGATCACGAACAGGTTGCCGGGCTTGGGCGCGATGTAGAGCGGATAGCGCGGATGCACGAGCCGGGTCGGGCGCTGCAGCGTGACTTCGGGCGCATGCACTCGGATCACTTCGCCACGCACGCCGCGCAACGCGCTCCATTGCGGACGTGCACCGAGGCCGCGGCAGTCGATCACCCAGTCGGGCTGGCCGGGTGTGCCGGGCACGAAGTCTGCGGGTACATGTGGGGACTGCCAGTGCAGCGTGACGTTCGGGCTGGCCTCGAGCGTGGCGAGCAGCGAAGCGAGCAGCGCGCGATTGTCCAACTGACCTTCGCCTGGAAGGAACAGGCCCTTCGCGAAGCGTTGGCCGAGAGACGGTTCCAGCGCGGCGATGCCCGCACCGTCGAGCGTCTGCATCGGCGCCAACTCGGGCACCTGCGCGCCGGTGTGGGCGAGCACGCGTTCGAGCCGTGCGGCCTCGGTGGCGTCCTGCCGGTGCCACAACACCAGCGTGCCTTCGCGCTGGAAGAAAACGGGCTGCGCCAACGGTGCGAGCAGCTCGGGCCAGCGCGACAGCGCGTAGTGGCCCATGCGCACGACCGACACCGGCGCCACCGCCGATTCGGCCAGCGGCGCGAGCATCGCCGCGGCGACGCGCGCGGCTGCGCCTTCGGCTTCGGGGCTGCCGGCTTCGTACAGCGCGATCTTGCAACCCGCCTGCGCGAGCGTCACCGCCATCAGGCGACCCATGAGGCCTGCGCCGATGATCGCGGCCGATTGAAATGGCACGCTCATGGTCTTGCTCCTTCCCCCTCTGGGGGAAGGATGGGATGGGGGCAGCCAGAGCGCTCGATGGACGCGCCGCGTGCCCCCACCCCGACCCTCCCCCGGAAGGGGAGGGAGAAAGAAGGAGCCGGTCGCCGATAATTTTCCGCATGACCCAAGGACCTTCCTCCGCGCCGCAAGCGCCCCTGCCTCTGCCCCTGCGCTACGCACGCGTGCTCTCCATCGCAGGCTCCGACAGCGGCGGCGGCGCCGGCATCCAGGCCGACCTCAAGACCTTCGCGGCCCTCGGCTGCTACGGCATGACGGCCATCACCGCGCTCACCGCACAGAACACGCGCGGCGTCTCGGGCATCCATGGCGTGCCGCCCGAATTTCTCAAGGCGCAGATCCAGGCCGTGGTCGAGGACATCGGTGTCGATGCCGTCAAGCTCGGCATGCTGCATGCGCCCGAGGTGGTCGAGGTGGTGGCCTGGGCCATCGACCACTACAGGTTGCCGAACGTGGTGCTCGACCCGGTGATGGTTGCTACCAGCGGCGACCGCCTGATCGCCTCGGAAACCGTGCAGGTGCTGGTGCGCGAACTGTTCCCGCGCGCCGTGGTGGTCACGCCCAATCTCGATGAAGCGGCGTTGCTGATCGGCCATGCCATCGACGGCATCGACGCGCTCGACGGCGCGGCCGACGAACTGCTGGCGCTCGGCGCGAAGGCCGTGCTGCTCAAGGGCGGCCATCTGCCCGGCAACGAAGTGGTCGACGTGCTGCTGCAGGCGGACGGCACGCGCAAGCGCTTGGCCTCGCAGCGCATCGCGAGCCGCAACCTGCATGGCACCGGCTGCACGCTGTCGTCCGCCATCGCGGCGCACCTGGCGCTGGGATTGAAGTTGCCCGAAGCCGTCGAACGTGCGCGCGCCTACATCCTCGGCGCGATGGCCGCCGGTGCGGATGTGCAGGTCGGCGCGGGCCACGGTCCGCTCAACCACGGCTTTGCGCCAGTGCCGATGCACCGGCTGCCGCTGCCTGCGAAGGTTTTGGCCGACTGATCCAGGCCAGCACGAAGGTCGCGGCGAGCGTCGGCAGCGCCGAGCCGAACTGCGGCGCCCACTTGGCGAGCGCGTGATAGGCCGCGATGCCCGCGATCCAGATCAGCGCCGCAGCCCAGTCGATCTGGCGCGCGCCTGTGGAGGCGACGGTTCGCCCGCTGCCGAGCCGCCCGAGGATCACGCCGTAGAGCGGCACGAACACCGAACTGAGCAGCAGCAGGAAAGGTTCGAGCGTGTGCATCGGCAGCACCAGCGCGAGCGCGATGCACAGCGCGGCCAGCAGCAGGCCCCAGCGCTTCACGCTCCATCGCGGCAAGAGGCTGTGCGTGGAAACCGAACCCGAATAGACATCGCCATACGCGTTGTCGAGCTCGTCGATGAGGATGAGCCCCAGCGCCACAAGCCCGCCCTGCGCGAGCAGCAGCGCCGTGACGAGGCCCGTGCCCGGCTCCGCAACGCTCACCACCATCACACCGAGCGCATAGCACCAGATGTTGGCGAGCGCATAGCCGATCCAGGTGCCGCTGAAGGCGCTGCCGAGGCCCCCCGCGCTGCGCTTGCCGTGGCGCGCGTAGTCGGCCACCAGCGGCAGCCACGACACCGGCATCGCGATCACCAGGTCGAGCGCGCCGAACATGCCCATGCTGCCGTCGCCGGGGCGCGCCCAGAAGGCGTCGAGGCCCTTGGCCTGCAGCCGCGTTGCGAACTGCCAGGTCAACCAGAGCAGCGAGATCACCACCAGCGGCAGCCCGAAGCGGCTCACGAAGCGGCGTACCAGCTTGACCATCGAACCCGCGAGCAGCGCCAGCAGCACCGCGCCCCAGAGCAAGGTGGTGAAGACGCCGCCCCAGAACGTGCCGAGCGATGCGCCGAAGGCGACCTGGCCGATGGCCTGCGTGCCTTCCCGCATGATCACCAGCTCGAAGGTGGTCCAGCCCACCAGCTGCACGATGTTGAGCAGCACCGGCAGCCGCGCGAAGGCGCTGCCGTAGGTCGCGTGCATGAGGCCCGCGCTCGCGAGTCCGGTTTCGCAGCCGAGCCGCGCGGTCCAGGCCAGGAGGCCCGCACCGATGACGGAGCCCAGCGCAATCGCCAGCGCCGCATCGCGCGTGCCAACGGCCGGCACGAGGTACGCGCCGATCTGCATCACCAGCAGCCCGACGCCCAGGCTGAACCAGAGCGAGGCGTGGTCGCTCCAGCCGAACACGCGGCGGGACGCGGGCAGGGGCGTCAGCGCCTCGTTGCCGGCAGAGGAAATTCCGTTGTCGTTGTCGTCGTGTGCCATCCGTTTGCTCCAGTGCAAAAGGTTTGGCAGGTGGGCGAGGCTCCAGCAGCGCTGCCGCCACGCGAGACAACGTGACAGGCCGCCGGACCAGCTTCCCTGCGCGAGGATTACCTCAGTCAGGTTCAAAGGGACTCTCTCAGTCAGCCCCGGAACGGATTCCGGTTCGACACCCCTAGCGATGCGCCCCGGCAAGCCGGAGCGCGGGGCGGATTTTATCCCCTGCCGGCAAAGCACACGACCATGGAAACCCAGGCCACGCGCAGGGCGGGGGAAAATCACCGCCATACAAGCGCACCCGAATGCGCAGGAGGACCCCCGCACATGACAGACGACTTCACGCAGCAGCGGGGCCCGGCGCAGGCACCGGCCGCGACTTCCTCTTCACCCCGCGCGCGCCTGCGCCGCTTCCGGGTCGACGTCGGCACCATCATCTGCGCGGTCGCGCTGCTCCAGTCGATGCTGCTCGTGGCCTTCGGCTACTGGGGCGCGGAGCAGCTCGTTTCCAAGGTCGGCGAGTCGGCGCACAAGGTCAACCACGACCGCGTCGAGGACAACGTGCTCGCCTTCCTCGCCAAGACCGAGGCGCTGGTGCGCGCCATCGCGCACACGCCCAGCCTGCATCCGGCGGGCCATGACGGCGACCGGACCGCCGAGCTGCTCTGGGCTGCGCTGGAGCAGACGCCCGAGCTCGACAGCATCGACGTAGCCAGCGACGACGGGCACCTGCTGATGGCGATGCGCTACCCGGAGGCGGCGGTGCGGCAGGTGCTGCGCGACGCCGACTTCAGCACCGAGACCTGGGAATACAAGCAGCCGCCCGATGGCGACGGCGACGAAGACCCGCGGCAACGCTACGAAACAACCCGCATCGAGGCCTTCCGCAGCGACGACGATCCGACGAGCGACGAAGATTTCGTCCAGGCGATGAAGGCGCAACGCCCGGTGTGGACATCGCCTTTCGTGCTCCCCGCCGAGAATGAACTCGGCGTCAGCCACGCGCGGCCCAGCCGGCGGCGCGATGACGAAGGCCGCACGCAGACGCTGGTGGTGTCCGCCAGCGTGTCGCTCGGGCATCTCTCCAGCCTCGTGCGCCTGTTCGGCGGCACGGGCCATGGCCACAGCGCCTTGCTGAGCGCCGACCATCACGTGATTGCGCGCAGCGACAACCCCCACCTCGTCCGTGTGCTGGAAGACCCCGACGGCGGCGTGCTCGGCGCGCTGCACGCCCACATGCTGGCCAGCGACAGCCGGGGCTGGACCCAAGACATGGCCTTCGCGCTCGATCACGGCGGGGCGCGCTACCAGGTGCAGACATCGCACATTCCGTCCACCGGTTGGCGGCTCGTGAGCTGGGAGCCCGAAGACGCGCTGCTCGGCGGGCTGCACCGCAACGTGCTCTGGTCGCTGCTGCTGACGCTGAGTTTCCTGGCCGTGTCGCTCTTCATTTCGCTGCGTTTGTCGAAGCTGGTGACCGCGCCGATCGAGAACCTCTCGCGCACGGCGCGCCGCATCGGGCGGCTGGAGCTGGACGCGCTGCCGCGCGAGTCGAGCCGGGTGTTCGAGATCCAGAACCTGAGCCAGGCGCTGGACGATTCGGCGCGCAGCCTGCGGGCCTTCAGCAAGTTCGTGCCGGTGGATGTGATCAAGCAGCTCGTCGCCGAAGGCCATGCGCTCGCGCCCAACGGTTCGCCGCGCCGCGTGACCGCGATGTTCACCGACGTGGAAGGCTTCACCAGCATCTCGGAGTCGATGGAGGCCGGCGTGCTGATGCGCCAGTTGACCGAGTATTTCAATCTCGCCACGCGCGTGTTCGCGCGGCATGGCGGCGTGGTCGACAAGTTCATGGGCGACGGGATCATGGTGCTCTGGGGCGCGCCGGCCGACCTGCCGGATGCGGAATACCGGGCCTGCATCGCCTCGCTCGAACTGCATGACGAGATGAAGGCGCTCAACCGCAAGTGGCGCGAAGAGGGCCTGCAGGAGTTCCGCACGCGCATCGGCATCCACACCGGTGTCGTGATCGCGGGCGTGCTCGGCTCGAGCGACCGGCTGTCCTACACCGCACTCGGCGATGTGGTCAACGTGGCGAGCCGCATCGAGGGCACGAACAAGCAACTGGGAACGCACACGCTGATCTCGGAGACCACCTTCGCGGGGCTCGGCGGGCGACTCTCCACGCGACGGATCGAGGAGTCGATCGAACTGCGCGGCCGGCAGACGCGCATGGTGCTGTACGAGCTGGTGGGCCCGGCGGACTCAGCTACCGGGAGTCTTTGACCCTGCGCGCGAACGCTTCCAGCCCATCGACGGTGATCTGGATGTGCCGCTCGAAGCTGCTGTCCAGCGGCACCGTAGTGCCGTTGTCCCAACGCACGATGAAGGCGTTGTTGGCGAGCAGCGGCAGGTTGCGCGCGAGCACCGGATGGTCGAGCGGACGGATGGTGTGGACCCGTTCGCGCAGCTCCTCGGCCCAGGCCTGGGTGTTGTCGGCGGGCAGGGGGGAGAACTCCATCGTCAGGAACCCCAGCATCGCCGCGATCACGCAGTTGTAGGCCTCCAGCAGCGATTGGCCTTCGAAGCCGGCCTCCGTCAGCGCCTCCAGCACGCCTTCGACCAGCTCGGTCTGCAGGCTGCCGTTGGACACCAATTGCGCGCCCAGCAACTGCGCCACGTTCGGATGACGACGCACCGCGGTGCGGCAGCGGCGGAACAGTTCGGCGATCCATTCTTGCCAGAGCAATTCGGTCGGCGGGGTGACCTCTGCCATCACCGTGGCGGCGACCTCGGCGAGCAGCGCTTCGCGCGTGCTGACGTGCCAGTGCACCGTGGCCGGATACACGCCGAGCTTGGCCGCGACCTCCCGCATGCTGAAGGCGCCCAGGCCGAATTCGTCGATGTGCGCGAGCGCGGCTTCGGCGATGAGCCGTTTCGAGAGCGCGCCGCCGCCGATGGGGCGGCCGGCGGTCTTGGGTCTGGGCTCGGGGGCGGTCTTTTTCATGGCGGAAATGGCGTTGTGCGGCGGGTGAATTGATTGTATAAACATTATTAATTGAGCAGCGATCAATTAATCAGGCGCGAAGCGCCAACCCACCTTCAAGGACAGTTCCATGACCGACACCGCCATCGACCAAGCCCTCGCCGGGGCGCATCAACGCTTTACCGAAGGCAATCCCGAGAGCCGACGCCGGTTCTACGAGCAGACGCGCTACATGCCCGGTGCCAACACGCGCTCGGTGCTGTTCTACGCGCCGTTTCCGCTCACCATCGCCAAGGGCGAGGGGGCCGCGCTTTGGGATGCGGACGGACATCGGTATGCCGACTTCATCGCCGAGTACACGGCCGGCGTCTACGGCCACTCGGCGCCCGAGATCCGCGATGCCGTGATCGAGGCGATGCAGGGCGGCATCAACCTCACGGGCCACAACCTGCTCGAAGGCCGGCTGGCAAAGACCATCTGCGAGCGCTTTCCGCAGATCGAGCAACTGCGCTTCACCAACTCGGGCACCGAGGCGAACCTGATGGCGCTCACGGCCGCGCTTCACTTCACGGGGCGGCGAAAGATCGTGGTGTTCTCGGGCGGCTATCACGGCGGGGTGCTTGGCTTCGGCGACAAACCTTCGCCGACGACCGTGCCGTTCGACTTTCTCGTGCTGCCCTACAACGATGCGCAGCGCGCGAGCGAAGAGATCGCCAGGCACGGCCCGGAGATCGCCGCCATCCTGGTCGAGCCTATGCAAGGTGCGAGCGGATGCATTCCGGGGCGCCTAGATTTTCTGCAGGCATTGCGCGATGGCGCCACGCAGGCTGGTGCGCTGCTGATCTTCGACGAGGTGATGACCTCGCGCCTCGCGCCGCACGGGCTGGCCAACAAGCTGGGCATCAGGTCCGACCTCACCACGCTGGGCAAGTACATCGGCGGCGGCATGTCGTTCGGCGCTTTCGGCGGGCGCGCGGACGTGATGGCGCAGTTCGATCCGCGCACCGGCGCGCTCGCGCACTCCGGCACCTTCAACAACAACGTCATGACGATGGCGGCCGGGTATGCAGGGCTCACGAAGCTCTTCACCCCCGAGGCGGCCGGTGCGCTGGCCGAACGCGGCGAGGCGATGCGTGCGCGGCTCAATGCGCTGTGCGCGAAGGAGGGCGTGGCGATGCAGTTCACTGGGGTCGGCTCGCTGATGAACGCGCATTTCGTCAGCGGTGAGGTGCGGCGGGTTGCCGATCTGGCGTCTGTCGATGGGCGCCTGCGTCAGCTGCTGTTCTTCCACCTGCTGAGCCAAGGCATCTACACGTCGCCGCGCGGCTTTGTCGTGCTCTCGCTGCCGTTGTCCGATGCGGACATCGACGGCTACGTCGCCGCCATCGGCAGCTTCATCGGCGAATACCGCGCGCTGTTGTCTAGCGCGAAGTAGCCACGCCCAGCAGCTCGTGCAGCCGCGTGCTGGTGGTCGTGTACTGCAGCGGCACGGCCTTGCCCGGGAACACGATGGCGGTGGCGCCCCAGGCCGCCAGCGTGGCTTCGTGGAAGCCGCAGACGATGAGCTTCTTCTTGCCCGGGTAGGTGTTGATGTCGCCCACAGCGAACACGCCGCGCTCGCGGGTTTCGTATTTCTCGGTGTCGACGGGCACCTGCTTGCGTTCGAGCTCCAGGCCCCAATCGGCGATGGGGCCGAGGCGCGGCGAGATGCCCAGGCACGCGACCAATGCATCGAGCGGCAGGTCGACGGTCGTGGCGTCAGGCGTGGTGATCTGCAACTGTTTGCCGTCGAAGGCGGTCGGCTGTCCGACCTTGAAGGCCAGCTTGCCTGCGGCCACGAGGGCGCGCATCCCGGCGATGTTCGCTTCGTCGGCCTGGAAACCGTCGCGCCGGTGGACCAGCGTGACGTGCTTCGCAATGGCCGTGAGTGCGACGGCGGTTGCTAGCGCGATGTCGTCGCCACCATTCACCACCGCCGTCTGCCCCGCAAAGCGGTCCAGCGATTCGGGGTGATAGAAAAGGGACGTGCCTTCGAATTGCGAAATGCCTTCGAGCGTGATGCGCTTGGGCACGAAGGCGCCGACACCCGCTGCGATGAACACCGTCTTCGCGAGGAAAGCCTTGCCGGCCGAAGTCGTGAGCAGCAGGCGCTCATCGTCCTGGCGGGCGAGGGTGGCGACCTGCTCGCCGAAGTGGAACTGCGGCTTGAACGGCGCCACCTGCGCGAGCAGCGACTGCGCAAGGTCGCGCCCGCTGGTCACCGGCGTGCCGGGAATGTCGTAGATCGGCTTGTCGCCATACAGCGCCACGCACTGGCCGCCCGCGGCGGGCAGTGCATCGACGATATGGCAGGAGATTTCAAGCAGGCCCAGCTGGAAGGCCTGGAACAGCCCGACAGGGCCGGCACCGACGATCAGCGCGTCGGTTTCGATGGGCGCGGTGGGCTGGTTCAGCGCACCAGCTCCCCGACCTTGTCCGTCTTGTCTTTCCATTCTTCGGCATCAGGCAGCGCGGGCTTGCGCTTGGTAATGCTCTTCCAGCCATCGGCCAAGGCCAGCTCGGCGTTGATCTTGATGAAGGCGATCTGGTTGGCCGGGAGGTCTTCTTCGGCGTAGATCGCATTGACCGGGCATTCGGGGATGCAGACTGCGCAGTCGATGCATTCGTCCGGGTCGATCACCAGCATGTTGGGACCTTCGCGGAAGCAGTCGACGGGGCAAACGTCCACGCAGTCGGTGTATTTGCAACGGATGCAGGCTTCGGAGACGACGTGTGTCATTTGTCTTTTAAACGTCAGTTTGATCGGGGAAAACCCCAGATTTTAGGCCTTTGCGGCGGCGGGCTGCACGAGTACGGCAGCAGCGGTCTTGTGGGAGGCCGTATCGACCAGCACCAGCGAGCCCAGCGCGCGCGATTGCGTGAAGGGCAGCACGGCCAGCGGCTGCTGCAGCGCGAGCACCACATCGCCGATGGAGTTGGCTTCCAGCTGCGTCGCCGGCTCCGATTCGAGCGTGGTGATGTTCACGCGATCGACGATGCGCGCGACCTTCGCCTTGACCCAGCGATGGCCCTGCAGCGCCCAGTACACGCGGCCCGCAACCAGCGGCTCGTCGTCGAGCCAGGCGACGGTGGCGGTGATCTCGCGCACCGGCTCGAAGGCGCCGGGCGCCAGCAGCCAGTCGCCGCGCGACACGTCGACCTCGCGGTCCAGCACGATGCCGGCACTGTGGCCCGCATGCACCGACTTCGGCTGGCGCGTGTGGCTGAGCACCTGGGCGACGGTGGCGGTCTGGTTGCTCGGCAGCACGGTCACGCGCTGGCCCGGCTCCACATGGCCCGAGGCCACGCGGCCCCAGAACACGCGGCGGCCCTGCGAGGTGTCGGCGGAGGCCGAGAACTTCTCGACCCATTGCACGGGGAAAGCGAAGGGCACAGCCTCGTCCTGCACCGTGACCGGCAGGTCTTCGAGCAGCGCGAGCAGGCTCGGGCCTTCGTAGCCGACCCAGTCGGCATGGCGCGTGGCCACGTTCCAGCCCTTGAGCGCGGAAATCGGCACGATGCCAGCCACCTGCACGCCCGCCGCTTCGGCAAAGGCGTTCAGCGCGGTCGAGATGCGCTCGAACGCGAGGCCCGCGTCGTCGATGGCATCGAGCTTGTTGACCGCGAACACGATCGACTGCACGCGCAGCAGGTTGGCCAGCAGCGTGTGGCGGCGCGTCTGCGGCAGCAGCTCGCGCTTGACCACGGTGCCGTCTTCCACTTCGGCGGCCCAGGCCAGCTTGGTCGCATCGACCAGCACCACGGCGGCGTCGGCGGCCGAGGCCGCGGTGACCATGTTGCGGGTGTACTGCTCATGTCCCGGCGCGTCGCCGATGATGAACTTGCGCTTGGCGGTCGAGAAGTAGCGGTACGCCACGTCGATCGTGATGCCCTGTTCGCGCTCGGCCGAGAGGCCGTCGGTGAGCAGGGCGAGGTCGGTTTCGCCGCCGCGCTGCACGCCGGCGAGCTGGTCCTGCAGCACGGTCTTGCTGTCCACCAGCAGGCGACCGATGAGCGTGCTCTTGCCATCGTCGACCGAGCCGCAGGTGATGAAGCGCAGGGCGGTGCCGGTGTCGCCATGCACGGCGAGTTCGTTGGGGGTGGCTGTCGTCGTCGCGCTCATCAGAAGTAACCGTCTTTCTTGCGTTTTTCCATGGATGCTTCGGAGGTCATGTCGTCCATCCGGGTGGCACCGCGTTCGCTGACATCGACCGTGAGCGTTTCGATCACTACGTCGCCCGCATCGGCCGCGAGGCTCTCGACCGGGCAAGTGGTCGTGATGTCGCCCACGGTGCGAAAGCGCACGTCGCGCACCTGCACCGTTTCGCCGTCGCGCGGCGGGGTGAGTTCGGTCACCGGCACGAGCAGGCCGCGGCGCTCGACCACTTCGCGCTTGTGCGTGTAGTAGATCGACGGCAGGCCGACGTGCTCGCGCTCGATGTATTGCCAGACGTCCAGCTCGGTCCAGTTCGAGATCGGGAACACGCGGAAGTGCTCGCCTGGAGCGAGGCGCGTGTTGAACAGCGTCCACAGCTCGGGGCGCTGGTCCTTGGGCTGCCATTGGCCGAAGGAATCGCGGTGCGAAAAGATGCGCTCCTTGGCGCGCGCCTTTTCCTCGTCGCGGCGGGCGCCGCCGATCAGCGCATCGAAGCGGAATTCTTCAATCGCTTCGAGCAGCGTCACCGACTGGTGCGCGTTGCGCGACTCGCCGGGGTGCGCCAGGCGCACGGTGCCGCGCTTCATCGAGTCCTCGACGCTGCGCACGATGAGTTCGGCGCCCAGTTCCTTCGCGCGCTGGTCGCGGTAGGCCGTCACTTCGGGGAAGTTGTGGCCCGTGTCGATCATCAGCAGCGGGTAGGGGATGCGGCCGATGCCGAAGGCCTTCTCCGCGCACTTCAGCAGCACCAGCGAATCCTTGCCGCCCGAGAACAGCAGGGTGGGGCGCTCGAAGGCGGCCGCCACTTCGCGCAGGATGAAGATGGTTTCTTCCTCCAGCGCATCGAGGTGCGTATTGGACAGGTGGGACAGGTCCGCCGGCGACAGCAGTAGTTCGGTTTCGGTACGGGCGTTCATCGGGTGAGGGCTGGATTCAGAGGATCGGTGAGGCGTTGGCGCTCAGTGCGCGAGATGCAATCCGCACTCGCGGTTGTCTTCGCCCTTGGTCGGGTCCACGTAGTCGAAGTTGTTGGGCAGGCCGTGTGCCGTGCAGTACTCGTACAGCTCCTTGGACGACCAGTGCAGCAGCGGCGCGACCTTGATGAGGCCGTCCGGATTGACGCTGACCGGGTCCATCTGCGCGCGCACGGCCGTGTCGGTCGCCCGCAGCGCGGTGAACCACACCTTGGGCGCGGTCTCCCGCAGTGCGCGGGCAAAGGGCTCCAGCTTCACTTCTTCGGTGAAGGCGGCGTGGCGCGGATCGTCCAGCGCCGGCGTCGGGCCTTCCACTGCTTCGCGGTGCGCACGCGAACGGCGCGGCAGGTAGATGTGCAGGTCGAGGCCCAACTGCTTGGTCACCTCGTCGGCAAAGCGGTAGGTGGCCTCGGTGTTGTAGCCGTTGTCCATCCAGATCACCGGCACATCGCGTTTCGCACGCGTGACCATGTGCAGGATCACCGCTTCGAACGGGCGGAAGTTGGTGGTGATGATCGAAGGCTGGCCCAGGCCGATCGCCCAGTCCACCAGGCCTTCGGCGTTGCGGCCGAGGTCGGTGTTGATGCGGGCGAAGTCGATGTCGGTGGCGGTGCTCATGTCGAATGTCTTTTTGCAGCTCAGTTGCCGGCCACGAAGTGCGGTGCGGTCTTCACTGCATCGCCCTGATAGAAGGCCGAGAAGCGGTCGAACTGGCGCTGTGCGTCGGAAGCGTCCACGCCTTCTTTCAGCACCGCGCTGGAGAAGCCGGTGCGCTCCATCTGCACCAGCTGGTCGATGAGCACGTCGCCCGTGGCGCGGATGTCGCCCGTGAAGCCGAGCCGGCGGCGCAGCAGGAAGGCCTGGCTGTACGCGCGGCCGTCGGTGAACTTCGGAAAGTTCAGGTCGATGCGTTCAATGTCGGCCAGGCACACCTCGATGGCGAGCGGGTCGGCATCGTTGGCCAGTTGCAAAACCTTCGGATCGCCGTCGTCGATGTGCTCTTCGGCGGACAGGATGTTGAGTGTCTTGTTCATGCTGCTTCCTCCACCTTGAATCGCGCACCGTTGGCCGCCGCCTTGAACGGATCGGGCCCGACGCGGCGCAATGTGTCGATGAAGGTCTCGCCCGACACGCGCGTGTCGCGGTAGGTGGTGAGCACGGCCTCGATCACACCCGGCACTTCGGCCGCCGAGAACGAGGGGCCCACGGCCTTGCCGGCCACCGGCGCGCCGCTGAGCGCGGAACCGTCGGAGCCGCCCAGCGACACCTGGTACCACTCCTTGCCGTCCTTGTCGACGCCCAGGATGCCGATGTGGCCGCTGTGGTGGTGGCCGCAGGAGTTGATGCAGCCGCTGATGTGCAGGTCGATCTCGCCCAGGTCGTCGAGCTCGTCGAGGTCTTGATAGCGCTCGGTGATCGCTTCGGCGATGGGGATGGAGCGCGCATTGGCCAGCGAGCAGAAGTCGCCGCCGGGGCAGGCGATCATGTCCGTCAGCAGGTGCACGTTGGCGCTGGCAAAGCCGGCGGCGCGGGCGGCGAGCCACAGCGCATGCAGATCTTCGGCGTGCACCCAGGGCAGCACCACGTTCTGGTCGTGCGTCACGCGGGCTTCGCCGGCGGAGAAACGGTCGGCCAGTTGCGCGAGCGTGTCGAGCTGGTCGGCATCCGCATCGCCGGGTGCCTGCTTCAGGCGCTTGAACGACAGCGTGACGGCGCGCAGCGCGGGGTTCTTGTGCGGTGCGACGTTGCGGGCGAGCCAGCGGGCGAACTGCACGTCGTCGGCCGCGTGGGCACGCAGCTCGGCATCGGTCTTCTCGGCGCTCTGCAGCACGCGGGTGGCCAGCGTTGGCGGCACGAAGGAGGCGGCCACGCGGTCGTACTCTTCCTGCGTGATGGTGTGCGGTGCGCCGTCGTGCTCGAGGATCTGCTTGTACTCGGCATCGACGTCGTCGATGTAGCGCTGGCCTTCGGCCTTCACCAGGATCTTGATGCGCGCCTTGTAGATGTTGTCGCGGCGGCCATAGCGGTTGTAGACCCGGATCACCGCTTCGAGGTAATTCATGATCTG
>Ga0163161_10000192_pt1 | contig 56160 bp, 56 predicted proteins | sample S45metaG_FD_129847 | JGI IMG/M metagenome (GOLD analysis project Ga0163161, IMG submission 129847) | Switchgrass rhizosphere microbial communities from Kellogg Biological Station, Michigan, USA - S4-5 metaG | ecosystem: Host-associated > Plants > Roots > Rhizosphere > Soil | place: USA... | reverse complement strand
CTCGAGGTCGTGATCGTCAGCCACGGCGCCGAAGAGCTATTGCGCCGCTGCCTTCGCTCGCTTGCCGAGCATCCCGCCTCGGTCACGACCCGGGTAACAGTGGTGGACAGCGGCAGCACCGACGCCACCCCTGACATGGTCGAGCGCGAGTTCCCCTGGGTGCGGTTGATCCGTTGCGAGAACATCGGCTTCTCGGCCGCCAACAACGTCGTCCTGCGCGAGGACGAGGCCGCCGCCGTGCTGCTGCTCAATCCCGACACCGAGGTCTACACCGGAACGCTCGACGCCGCCCTCGCAAGGCTGGGCTCCGAGGAGCGGATCGGCATGGTCGGCTGCAAACTCGTCACCGAGTCGGGCGAGCTCGATCACGCCTGCAAGCGCTCCTTCCCAACCCCGCTCAGCGCCCTCGCGCACTTCACCGGGATCGGCCGCTCCGGGGACGCCTCCGGCGCCCTCAGCCAGTACCGGGCGACCCACCTGGGTGACGACGAGCCCGGCGAGGTCGACGCCGTCAACGGGGCCTTCATGCTCTGCCAGGCCGAGGCCGTGCGCGAGGTCGGACTGCTCGACGAGGGCTACTGGCTCTACATGGAGGACCTCGACTGGTGCCGTCGCTTCTGGCAAGCGGGCTGGAAGGTCTTCTACGAGCCGGCCGGGGTGGCGCTCCACGTCAAGGGTGGCTCCAGCGGCAAGCGCCGCGCCCCCAAACAGGAGATCGCCTTCCACCGCGGGATGGGGCGCTTCTACCGGCGCTTTGACGCCCCCGAGCACAACCCACTTCTCAACACTGCGGTCTATGCGGGGATCTGGGCGAAGCTCGCGGTCAGCCTCAGCATCACCGCGGCCCAGCGCGGCCGCGGCTCAGCCTGAGGCGGCCGGGGTCGGCTCGGGATCCGGCGCGGAAAGGGCGTCGACGATGCTGCGGCTGGACGTCCCCTCGCCGAAGGGCTGGGCCCAATCGACAGCGCGAAGCGCGAGCATCGCCTCAGCCGCGGCGACTATCCCCTCACGCTCGACCCCGCCGAGGCGGCTGGCGCCGACCGCTTCGGTCTCGGGACGGTCGGTGTGGGTGCGCAGGACGACGCAGGGCGTGCCGAGCACGCAGGACTCCTCCTGAAGGCCGCCCGAGTCCGTCATCACCAGCCGGGCGCTCGCCTGCAACCCGAGCAGCTCCCTGAACGACTTCAGCGGCGCGAACTCGACCCGCGGCGGCAGGGAGATCCCAAATCGCTCCAGCCGCTCCCGCGTGCGGGGGTGCGCCGGAAAGACGACGTCGAGCTCGTGCGCCGTGGCCACCTCGCCGACGGCGCCGAGGATCGCCCGCAAGATCGGCTCGTGGTCGACGTTCTCGGGCCGGTGCAGGGTCATCAGGATCGTCGGGTCACGCTCTTCGATCGGAACCGCTCGGCGGGGCGCGTAGCGGATCACCGCGTCGACGACCGTGTTGCCGCTCGGCTCGTGGACCAGGCCCGGAACCGACTCGGCCACCAGCACCGCGTGGGCGGTGGTGGTCGGCGGGAAAAGATCGGTGGAGATGTGGTCGATCAGGCGCCGGTTGAGCTCCTCCGGCATGCGCATGTCGTAGCTGCGCAACCCCGCCTCGACGTGCGCCACCCGGCGCTGCAGCTTGGCGGCTGCGAGCGCCCCGGCCAAACCCGAGTTGGTGTCACCTTGGACGATCAGGTGGGTCAGCTCACGCTCCTCGATCGCGGCCTCGATCGCGGCGAGCATCTTCGCCGTCTGCTCGCCGTGGGCGCCCGAGCCGACGTTGAGATTGAGATCGGGAGGCGGCAACTCCATCTCCTCGAAGAACTGCGCGTCCATCTCCCAGTCGTAGTGCTGGTTGGTGTGAATCAGGTAGCGGTCGAGCCCGCGGGCATCGACCTCCTCGATCACGGAGGCAAGCTTGATGATCTCGGGGCGCGTCCCGAGGACGATTCCGATCCTCATGCCGAGACCGTTTCGACAGCGAGGGCGCGATCCATGCGTGCGAACCGCTCGCGCCAGTCCTCCTCACGGGCGACCCGCTCGCGGAGCGCCGCGGTGTCTACTGACCAGGCGCCGCTGTCGAGGTCGGCGAGCGCCTGCAGCCAGCCGGCGAGGGTCTGCTCGAGGCGGACCGCGGGGGCGAAGCGCTCTCCCTGGTGCAGCGCGGTGGCCAGCACCGGGCGGCCGGCGATCAGGGCCTCGTAGAGCTTCAGCGGATCGGTGGCCTCGGTCAGCGGGCCGGGACGGAAGGGGATCATGCAGAGCTGCGCTGCGGCGATCTCCGCCGGGACGTCGGCGGCGGCGACCGGGCCCGGGATCGAGACGTTGACCATCCGCGAGAGGCGGGGCAGCGGCCGGCGTACCGGGCCGACGATCCTGAACTCGAGATCGGGCCGGGCGGCGGCTACCTCGGCGATCAGGTCTTCGTCAAGCCACTCGTAGATAGCGCCGACGTAGAGCACCCGGCGCAGCTCTCCGGGCGCCTCGATCTCACCGCCGAAGCGGGCGCCGTCGACCCCGTTGGGGACGTAGTGGACCTCGCCGCCGCGCACTCGGCGCGCCTTCTCGACCAGCGCCTCGGCGGTGGCGAAGACGACATCGGCCTCGCGCAGCAGAGTGGCCTCGCCGCCGCGTAGGGCGGGATGGACCTCCATGTCGTCGATGTCGTCGCAGAGGTCAAAGACGACGCGACCCCAGTCCTGGCATTTCAGCAAGCCGAGGACGACCGGGTGGGGCAGGTAGACCCAGGCGGTGGCGTCGCCCGGGTCGACACCGATGTCGTCCAGCTGCCTTTCGAGCAGGCGCCGGTTGAGCGCGTAGAAGGGCGGGCCGAAGATCGGCACGAAGCGCGGCTTGACGATCTCAACTCCCGGCAGCAGCTCGGCCGGGTCCTGCCCTGCCCGCTCACCACCGATCCGCCGCAGGTCGGAAGGCCGCGGGTTCCGCGACCCCAGCGTGTCGAACCAGACTGTCCTGCCACTCTCCGCCAGCCAACGTGCGACGTAGTGGTGCCGCTGCACCAGATGATCGGCGCGCACATTGCTGAAGATGACCGTTGTCGGCATAGGGCGTGGATGGACTGCTGCGCCGATGGACGGCTCGGGAGCCGATGCTTGGCGTACGGCAGTCAGCGACTCGACCGGCTCGACTCCAAGCGCGTCGCCTTTGCGGCGCTGATTCTAGCGATGGCCGCAACGTCGTAGAAGCTGAGGACTTACGCGCTGGTGGCGGTCGGAGGGTCCTTGGTTCCTTGCGCGCCAAGCTCATACCTGGCATTCACTGAGCCGGTTGCAGTGCGCTGGAAGCCGAACTTGACCAGGTGACAGTCGAGCGTCGTCAGTAGCGAACTGTCGTTGTTGTGCTCGGCGACGATTTGCTTGATCGCCTGTCGTCCGAGTGCTTTGGCGCACCCTTTGAGCGCCTCCAACTCGTGCCCCTCCACATCGAGCTTGAGGAGGTCTACGGCGGCGACGTCCTGTTCCTCGAAGATCGTGTCAAGGGAAAGGCAGCGGATGTCGGTGCCTTTCGAGCCAATCTGGGCCAGCACGCTGGGTCCCGCGCTGAAATCCATCTTGACCCTGCCATCGAGGTTGGAGACCGCAGCCTCGATGACGGTGCCGTTGAGCCCGTTGCGCTCGAAGTTCCTGCTTAGGCGCTTATTCGTAGACGGATTTGGCTCGATGGCAATAATCCGATTTGCGCGGCCCATGAAGAGGGAGAAGAGGCCGACATTGGCGCCGCAGTCGACCACGGTCCACCGCTCAAGATCCGGGCCGACTGGGATTACCCCGCTGTCGAGGTCATGCAACATCTGGGCGTAGGGAGCTATCTCGCCCTCCGAGAGCTTGAATTCGGCCTCGAATGAGCGGAACGGCACCCGTACTGTCCCGCCAAGTGTCGCGGCCAGGCGCCCCTTGGGCTTCGCGAGGCGAGAGCCGGCGACGCGGATCGCAAGGATGGCCCTGGAGCGATTGCCTCTCACATCGCGGAGAATGCGCCCGAGGTCCTGCAGTTGACCTGTGTCTATGCCTCCTGCCAAGAAGGGTCACCTTAGCTGGGGCGACAGGCGATTTGACTAACCGTCAGTGAGCACCTCGACCTGGGTGGAAGCGATCGCGGCCTTCGCAAGGCGACCGTCGAGCGTCAAGAGCGGCATCTGCAATCGCTCGGCCAAGGCGACGTAGAGGCCGTCGTAGAAGCTGAGGTTGTGACGCAGATCCCAAGCCCGGTCGAGCAGGTCGGTGTGGGCGACGCGGCGCAGGGGCAACCCGGTCAGTTTGCCCAATGCAGCCGAGGCGTGGTCGTCCCGCAGTTTCCGCGCCGCGACCCGGCGGCGCAGTGCATGGCCGACCTCGGCATCGATCAGGTGCGGAGCCCAGAGAGACCGGCCGGCGCCAGCGGCCGAGAGCTGCTCCTTAGCCCAGTCGGCGTACTCACCTCGGATGAGAGTGGTGACGACGACCGAGGCGTCCACGACTGTCATCAGGTCACTCCCCTCGCATCTGGCGCAGGTCCGAGACGATTTCCTCGGCAGTGATGCCTGACTCCCCGCGCGCGCGGGCGTCGGCGAAGACATCTTCGAGCGTCGCCTGCTTGGCCAGCTCTTCGAGGTCGCGCTTGATGTAGTCGGAGAGGGAGATTCCCTCCGTCGCGGCGCGAATCTTGAGCGTCCTGTGGACGTCGTCGGGGACATTGCGGATCTGGATCATCTTGGACATGTGAACCACATTAGGCCATGTGGCGGACATGTCTACGGCGGTGGCTTGGCTCATGCGAGCACCGTTGCAGGCCCCGACGCACGCGTGTTACGCGCAATGTGCCGACTCAGTGCCGATCGCGTCGCAGGGGACGCGATCTCAGAAGGGCAGTGTCTCGGCGACTTCCGCCAGGGTCGGGGCGCCCCGGTCGCGCTCGGAGACGAGGGGGTCGCTGACGGGCCACTCAACTCCCACCTCAGGGTCGTCCCAGGCGATGCCCGACTCGGTCGCCGGGTCGTAGGTGCTGGAGCAGAGGTAGGTGACGTCGGCGACGTCGCTGAGCACGGCGAAACCGTGGGCGAAACCGACCGGGACGAAGAGCTGGTGGTGGGTCTCGTCGTCGAGGAGGTGGCCCTCCCACCGGCCATAGGTAGGGGAGTCGCGGCGCAGATCGACGGCGACGTCGAAGATCTCGCCGCGGGCGCAGCGGACGAGCTTGGCCTGGCCGGGCTCCGTCTGAAAGTGCAGGCCGCGCAGCGTTCCCTTGGCGGAGCGCGAGTGGTTGTGCTGGACGAACTCGGCTTCCACCCCGTGCTCGGCCCAGAGGTCGCGGCGGTAGGTCTCGACCAAGAAGCCGCGCTCGTCGCCGTGGGCGACCGGCTCGAGTAGGACGACTCCGTCGAGCTCCGTCGGCAGCCGCTGCAGCATCAGCCGAGCGCCCGGCCGTACTGGCGTTCGTAGTACTCGCGGTACTCGCCAGAGCGGATCGGGGCCCACCACTCCTCGTTCTCGCGGTACCACCGCACCGTCTTCTCCAGGCCCTCGGCGAAGCGCACCTGCGCCTCCCAGCCGAGCTGCTCGCGGATCTTGTCGCTGCCGAGCGAGTAGCGACGGTCGTGACCGGGGCGGTCGGCGACGTACTCGATCAGCGACTCGTCGGCCCCGGTCAACTCGATCACCCTCTTGACTACCTCGATGTTCTCGCACTCGTCGGGGCCGCCAACGTTGTAGGCCTCACCGGGGCGGCCCTTCTCCAACACCGTGTGGATGCCGCGGCAGAAATCCTCGACGTAGAGCCAGTTGCGCACCTGGCGGCCGTCGCCATAGACCGGCAGCGAGTCGCCGTGGATCGCGTTCAGCACCATCAGCGGAATCAGCTTCTCCGGGTACTGGCGGGGACCGTAGTTGTTGGAGCCGCGGCAGATCACGGCCTCGGTTCCGTAGGTGTGGAAGTGGGCGGCGACAAGCAAGTCACCGGCGGCCTTGGTCGCCGAGTAGGGCGAGGAGGGGTCCAGCGGCGAGGTCTCGGTGAAGGAACCGGACTCGATCGAGCCGTAGACCTCGTCGGTGGAGACCTGCAAGTAGCGGCCGACGCCGAGCTCGCGGGCAGAGTCGAGCAGCGTCCCGGTGCCGATCACATGGGTGCGGGCAAACGCGTCCTGATCCTCGATCGAGCGATCGACATGGGACTCGGCGGCGAAGTTGACGACAGCGTCGCAGCCCTTCATCGCCTCGCGAACGACCGCCGGATCCTCGATCGCGCCCACCACCAGCTCAGTCCCCTCGGGGAGGTTCTCGCGCCGGCCCGCATAGGTGAGCTTGTCGAGCACCCGCACGTCGTGCTCATCCGATACCAGGCGCACGTAGGTCGAGCCGATGAACCCGGCGGCGCCTGTGACCAGCAGTCTCATGCGACTGTCTCGTGCTCGGCGGAGCGCTGGGAGAGATAGGCACTGAGGCCGTCGCGCCAGGCGGGCAGCTCGATCGCGTGCTCGCGCTGGCTGGTCAGGGCCGAGTAGGGCGGGCGCGGGGCCGGACGGCCCAGCATCTCCGTGGTCCCGGAGAGGACGCGGCACTCGAGCTCGGCCTGCTCGAAGATCTCCCGCGCGAAGTCGTACCAGGAGCAGGCGCCGGCGGCGGCCATGTGGTGGATGCCGAACTCGATCCCCTCGATCAGGCGGACGATGCCGTAGGCGAGATGCCAGGTGTAGGTGGGCGAGCCGACCTGATCGCGTACTACCAGCACCTCGCCGTGATCGGCACCGAGGCGCAGCATCGTCTCGACGAAATTGGAGCCGCCGATCCCGAAGAGCCAGGAGGAGCGGATGACGAAGTGGCGCTTGTTGGCGGCGGCCGTCGCCTCCTCGCCGGCTAGCTTGGTGCGGCCGTAGGCGGAGAGCGGTGCCGGCTGGTCAGCCTCTACGTAAGGCGCGCCCTTGGCGCCGTCGAAGACATAGTCGCTGGAGACGTAGACGACGCCGGCACCGACCTCGGCGGCGGCGGCGGCGACGTTCCCGGCGCCTTTGCCGTTGACGGCCATCGCCGCCTCCTCGGCCTCCTCGGCGCCGTCGACGTCGGTCCAGGCGGCGCAGTTGATCGCGATGTCAGGCCGCTCCAGCTCGAACTTGGCCGAGACCGCGCGCTGATTGGCGACGTCGAGCTCGGTGTGGCCGAAGCCGACCACGTCGTGCCCGGCGTTTCCGGCAGCCAACACGACATCACGGCCGAGCATCCCAGCGGCGCCTGTGATCAAGACCTTCACGACTGCAGGCCACTCAGCTTCTCGCCCTGTGCGGCGGTCAGGAAGAGCACGTTCGCATGCCCGATCCGAGCCGGCTCCGCCACCCGCTCGAGGCGCCGTGCCTCGCTGTCATAGCGGTGCGCCTCGTATCCCCACTGACCGAGGAACTCCGCCACGTCCCGCGGCTCCTGCCCGAAACCCGCGAGGAAGGCCGTGTCGACCTCACAGACGATCGCGGGACGCTCGCGGGCGATCAGGTCCGCCGCCCCGTGCAGGGCGAGCAGCTCGGCGCCCTCGATGTCGAGCTTGAGCAGAGAGACACCGTCCACCTCGGCGAGGGTCGCGTCGAGCGTGGTCATTTCGCAGGAGACGTCGACGCTCTCGCCGGCATCGCCGTCGTCTTCGCCGCGTCTCTGGGAGAGGTGAGCTTGAAGATCGTCGCTCGAGCCGGAACTCTGCAGGGGGACGGTCATCGTCATCGTCGCAACCCGGTCCGAGCAGCCCATGTTGACGAGAGTCACGTTGGTCAGGTGGGCGCGGCGGACGACCGCGCCGAGCACCCCGAAGGTGAAGGGAACCGGCTCGAAGGAGTAGACGCGACCCGTCTCACCGACCGCAGGCGAAAGCGCCAGCGTCCACATGCCGTGGTTGGCGCCGACGTCGACCACTGTGTCGCCCATCCCGACCAGGGAAGCGACGAGGTCGAGCTCGGGCTCGCGGAAGCGCCCGCTGGCGAAGTCCCGTGCCTTGCTGTAGGCGAGCAGGCGCTGGTAGACGGAGCGGGGCAAGAGGCGCCAGAAGACTCGCTTCGCGGCGTCGCGCCAGGCCGTTTCCGGCGGCGCTGGGTTGTCGACGATTTCGCCCGGCGCGTCGGCGGGCCCACTCATCCGGTCATCTCGATCTCGGAATTGTCGCCGACCATCAGACGCAGCGTGCGCGGCACTCCGTCGCTTCGGGTCAGCTTCACGTTGCGTCCCAACAGGCTGGCCTCCATCCGGTTGGAGAGGTCTTCGACCACGGAGCCGCCGAGGACGATCGAGTGCTCGACCTCGGCGCGGCAGATCCGCACCCCCTCGCCGATCGAGGTGTAGGGGCCGATGTAGGCGTCCTCGATATCGGCCCCTGCGCCGATTACCGCGGGGCCGCGGACGACCGAACGGACCAGGCTGGCGCCGGCCTCCAACACGACCCGACCCTCGACCCGGGAGGCGTCGTCGACCTCTCCGTCGACCCTGGACCCGATCTCCTCGAGGACGAGCCTGTTCGCCTCCAGCATGTCGGCGAGCTGGCCGGTGTCCTTCCACCAGCCGCTGACCACCTCCGAGTGAACCTGCTTACCGCCGTCGATCAGGCCCTGGATCGCCTCAGTGATCTCCAGCTCCCCACGCCAGGACGGCTTCAGGGCGCGTGCGGCGTCGAAGATCGCCGAGCCGAAGAGGTAGACCCCGACCAGGGCCAGGTTGGACGGCGGGTCCTCGGGCTTCTCGATCAGGCGCACGATGCGCTCGCCGCTCAGCTCCGCGACGCCGTAGTCGCTTGGGTTCTCGACCGGCGTCAGCAGGACGAGGGCATCGGGGCCAGTCTCCCGGAAGGTCGAGACGAGGCCGCGCAGGCCGTCGCGCAGCAGGTTGTCCCCCAGATACATGACGAAGGGAGCGTCCCCGAGGAACTCCTCCGCGGTGAGCACCGCGTGAGCCAGGCCCGCAGGCTCGTCCTGGACGATGTAGGTGACCCTTGCTCCGAATTCCGAGCCGTCTCCGACGGCGGCGCGAATCTCGTCGCCGGTCTCGGGTGCGATCACGATCCCGATCTCGGAAACGCCGGCATCGACCAGCGCCTCGATGCCGTAGAAGAGCACGGGCTTATTGGCGACCGGCACGAGCTGCTTGGCGGAGGTGTGGGTGATCGGGCGCAAGCGCGTCCCCGCTCCGCCGGAGAGGATCAGGCCTTTCAGGTCTGGCACGCTCGGAAGGCTATCGTCGGCTGCCCCAAGCCCCTTACTTCGCCCTGCAACCGACCATTTACATCCCCAACCTGAACGGCGCCGCCCGCCTGGCCCGCCTGCTCGACTCGCTGGCCAAACAGACGGCAGCGGCCTCGACGGTGGTCGTCGACAATGGGTCGAGCGACGAATCCCTCGCCATGGTGGCCGAACGGTTCCCGGCAACCGAGGTGGTCGCGCTGGGACGCAACCACGGTTTTGGCAGGGCGCTGAACCGGGCGATCGCCGAGCTGCCCGGCGACCCGATCCTCCTGGTCAACAACGACGTCCGCTGCGATCCCCGGTTCGTCGAGGAGATGCTGGCGGCCCGCGACGGGGCGGAGATGGTCGCCGGGGTCCTCACCAAGGACGACGCGCCGCAACTGATCGACTCAGCCGGCGTGGTCGCCGCGCGCGACACCCTGATGGCGTTCGACTACCTGCACGGTGAGCCGGTCTCGGCCGCACTGGCGGCCCCGCCCCCACTGGCGCCGACCGGCGGCGCGGCCCTCTACGGCCGGGCTGCGTTCGAGGCGGTGGGCGGCTTCGACGAGCGGATCTTTGCCTACTACGAGGACCTCGACCTGGGCCTGCGGCTGCGCGCGGAGGGCGCGGTCTGCACGCTCGCGCCCGGGGCGACCGGCCGCCACCTCTACTCGGCCACGCTGCGCGGCAGGATCGGCGACAAGTACGCACTGACCGGGTGGAGCCGCGGCTACATGCTGCGCCGCTACGGGATCGCGGCCAGTCCGGCTGCCGCCGCTCGGACGCTCCTCTGCGAGGCGGCGATCTGCGCCGGCCAGCTTGTCCTCGACCGCACTGCACAGGGAGCGCTCGGCAGGGCGCGGGGATGGCGTGCCGGGGGCGGGCTTCCCGCACGCAAGCTCCCCAGCGAGTTGCTGATCGAGTCCTCGCTTGGCTCCGGCCTGCGGCGGCGACTGCGGCGGCGCAATATGGCGCCGCTACCGCTGGCCGAAACCGGGCACGAGGCGGACGGCTGAGCGGACGCCCTCGATCATCCCCCGCTCCGGCCTGAGCAGGGTCAGAGAAGGGACCCCCAGCGCCGCCGAGGCCCGCCGGACCATGAAGGCGGAGCTCGCCGAGTAAGCCAGCAGCGAGGTGATGCCGGCGCCCATGATCCCCAGGGTCGGCAGCAGCGCGGCCAGGCCGGCGGCGGTGACGGCGAGCGCCACCCCCTCGCCGATGCTCGACTCGAGCGGGCGTCCGACCGCCTGCAGCAGCGCCTCGAGGACCCGGTTGAGGCCGAAGACGACCCCGGCGACGAGCAGCACCCTGCCGACGCCCGCGGCGCCGGCGAAGGAGTCGCCGAAGAGGAGCCGGATCAGGGTCGGCTCGAAGACGAAGATCGGGATCGAGACCAGGGTCGCGCAGATCAGCGTCGCGCTGACGATCAGCCGCGCCATCTGCTGTTGCTCGGAACGCACTTTCAGGCGCGCGATCATCGGCAGCGCGACCAGGGCAAAGGAGAAGCCGATCAGGGTGGTCAGCGAGGTCAGGGTCACCGCGACCACGTAGAGGCCGAGGCTGGTGGCGCTGAAGAAGACCGAAATGACGAGCTGGTCGACCCGCTCGTTGAGCGTCCACATGCTCTGGCTGAGCATGCTCTTGGAGCCGAACCCGAGCAGGTCCCGGGACGTTTCGCGACTGAAGGCCACCTGCGCCGCTCCCACAGACCGGATCGTAACCGCGAGTGCGACGGCGGCGCAGATCGCGAAGCCGACCAGGTAGGCGAGCGCGGCGGAGGAGACGGTCATCTCACCGGTGGCGGCGAGCAGGCCGATCCCGATTGCGGTACTGCCGATCATGATCAGGCGCAGCGACTGGAACCAGGCGAAGCGATGGCTGCCGTTGAGGATCGACATCATCGAGACGGCGAGCAGGTTGAGGGGGACGAACCCGGTCAGGAACAGCTGTGCCTCGTGTACGACCCCCGAGTCGTGCCCGCCCAGTACCAGAGGGAGGATCGCCCAGCCGATCGCGACGAGCAGCACAGAGTCGACCGCAACGATCGCGAGCGCACTGCCGACGACGACACCCAGGCGCGAGGTGCGCGAGGCGTGGTAAGTGGCGGCCTGGGCGAGCCCGATGCTGCCGATCGTCGTCATCAGGGTCGGCCAGAGGATGACCGCGGCGAGCTCACCCCGGTCCGACGGGCCGAGAATGCGCGCCAGCAGCACGCCGACCACAGCCTGGATCAGCTGAATCGCTCCGGTGGTCGCGAAGCTGCCCACCATCGGGCCGGCGGCGCTCTCGCCACCCAGCTCTCCCTCGGGTATGTCCGCCGCACCAAGCTCCTCGGTCAACGGCGTGGCATCCAGCGGCCCGGGCTTCTCGTCCTCAACCTCCCGCCCAGACCGCTCCACGCCCGTCAGCTCGACCCCGTGCCCGGCTTGGCGGCGGCGAGCCCGTGGAAGAGCTCGGCAAGCTCGTCGAGCATCCGCGGCAAGTCGTAGCGCTCGAGCACCAGCTCCCGCCCCTCTCCCCCCAGCTCGGCGCGCAGCTGGGCGCTGCCGACCAGCCGTTCCAGCCTGTCCCGCCACTCCTCCGGCGTCGCGGCGAAGAACGCCTCGACACCGTCGCTGACGACGCTGAGGTTGTGGCCGACCGGAGAGATCACGAGGGGAAGACCGGCAGCCATGTACTCCTTGATCTTCAGCGGCTCCTTGGTGCGGTGGATCTCGGTGTCCGCGAGCGGCATGATTCCGATGTCGAACTCCGCCGCCCAGGAGTACTCGTCGTCGGGGTCCCAAGGGCGCCAGTCGAGATGGCCCGCGAGAGCTGGCAGCGCGGGCCTCGCCATCCCGCCGACGATCTTGACCCGAGCGGCGGTCGCCTCGCAGGCTTCGCGCAGCGGTCCTTCGATCGGGGCAAGGTGGTCGTCTGGTGCAATTCCGGTGTAGCCGATCGCAACCGGCGAGTGATCGCCGTGCTGCTTGACCGGGTAGGCCGAGGCGTCAACTGCGTACTCGATGTGGGTTACCGGCGCTCCGGCATCCTTCGCAAACTCGGCGATCGCCTCATTTCCGGTGACCACGATGGTCGCGATCCGGCACCGCCGTACCGACCACTCCCGGCGCGCCGCCAGCCAGATGCCGTCATCGAGGTGGTAGGCGATCGGCAGGCCGGTCAGCCGGCGGGCGATCCACTCCAGCACCGGGGGCGAGGACCAGCGGAACATCGACCGCTGGACGAAGATGACGTCGTACCTGCGCGCCCGCAGGATCTGAAGGAGCCGGCGCGGCAGCACGATTCCGTACCAGTAGATCGCGGCGCGGATGCGCCAGCCCTTTGTCTTGCGGCGGTAGAAGGATTCGTGCAGTGCGGGGCTCGAGGGCGCGAATACCGTCCCCGTGACGCCTCGATCAGCCGAGCGTGTGGCCGGCAGCACGCAAAACGTGCCGCTGGCGCGGTCATCAACTGGGTGCATTGGGAAGAAGGCGACCCGGACGGGGGCCTTGCCGTCCCGGCTCATCCGACCAGGACGCGCTCGCGCGCCGGCGCCGGCGCGCCGGCAGGCCTGCCGGCGCGCCAGAAGGCGATCGGCGCCGCCTTCTCGCCGCTTTTCAGGCAGATGGCCAGCAGCAGCCACCAAGTAAGAGCGAGGATCTGGGTTTCCAGAGCGGGATAGATCGCGTTGTAGAGAGAGAGACCGAGCCCGGCAGCCGCGACGCTCGCCGCCCAGGGGTCGATCGGTCTCCAAGTCGCCAGGGCAAAGGCGATCGCCACCCAGATCAAGAAGCCGCCGATCATGACCAGGCCGAGGATCCCGGTCTCGACCAGGAGCTTCAGGTAGTAGCTCTCGACCGTGACCTGGGGCGCGGAGTCGTCGACGAGCTGCTGCGCGTTGCCGGTGGAGGCGGCGCCACGCCCGATCGCCTTCTGCACGATCGTCGCTTCGCTATAGACGGTGAAGCCCTTTTCGAAGGATTCGCTGCGCAGCTTGTTGCCGGGGTCGCTGCTCGGGTTAAAGCCGGAGCTGACCCGAGCGCCCGCTGCCCCCGGGGCGACGCCGCCAATCGCGCCAGCTGCGATCGCGATCGCGATCGCCGGCACGACCAGGACCGCGAAGCTCACCCGCCGGTGCTTCATCGCGAAGAGGAAGAGGGCGATCACGCCAATCATCGCGATCACGACCCCTGAGCGGCTGAAGGTAAGCACCTCGCCGCTGAGGATCGCGGCGAGCACGGCGGTTCCCCCCAAACGTGCCTGCCAGGTGCGCAAGGTCGAAAACTCCCCCATCGCCAGCACTGCCACGGTGCCGAGGAAGGCGGATGTGTGCAGGTAGCTGCCAGTGATCCCCGCGTAGCGGTTCGCAGCGAGGCCGTCGACCTGGGCGCTCGCCGCCTGGATGAAGCCGCCGATGCCGAGCGCCTGCGCGATCACCGTCAGGGTGACCACCGACCCCATGATGATGAAGAGCCGGGTCAGGCGGCGCGTATCCCCTGGCTCAAGCAGCGGCCAGACCGCCAGCGCCAAGGTCGGGTACACGAGGTACTGCGCCACCCCGATCCCGTACAACTTCAGACCGACGACCTTCGCCAGGAAACTGAGGGCGACCGCTCCGGCGATCAGCGCCCAACCGATCAAGAGAGCGCGGGGAAAATCCTCAACGTGCGGGCGGACCTGGACGAGGCAGCCGATCGCCACGGCGGCTACCAGGGCAGGGACGAGGGCGTTCACCGTCAACCCCGAGCTAGCGAGGGAGAGGTCGTCCGCGACCTCCAGCAGACCGCCGCGAAGCGGCGCGAGGATGATGGCCAAGACGACGAGCGAGCGAAGGCCGGCGCGCCCGCCGCGGACGGCGACAGCGGCGGCTGCCAGGAAGAAGATTGTGGCGAGCAACATGCGGCCTTGCCTTTCGTGTGCTGGTTCGCGCTTCAGAGCGACGCTCAGCCCAGGGAGGTCGAGATCATAGCCACGTCACCCCACGCAATCGATTGCTCCTGCGCGGCTTCCTCGCGACAGCAACCCGACAGTCAATCCCCCTAAGATGCCCCGGATGCCGGACTCCAAAGATCAGGCGCCCGTCCTCGTCACCGGGGGTGGCGGGTTCATCGGGGGCCATCTCGTCGCCGAGCTCCTGCGGCAAGGCCGAAACGTCCGCTCGGTCGACTGCAAGCCGCTCACGGAGTGGCACCAGGTTTTCGAGACCGCCGACAACCGCGTTCTCGACGTCTCGCTGCTCGATGCCTGCCGAGAGGCATCCGAGGGGGTCACCGAGGTCTACAACCTCGCCGCCGACATGGGCGGGATGGGCTTCATCGAGGGCAACAAGGCACTCTGCATGCTCTCGGTTCTGCCCTCGACGCACATGCTGGTCGCGGCTCGCGATGCCGGCGTCGAGCGTTTCTTCTACTCGTCTTCGGCCTGCGTATACGCGGCGGAGAAGCAGCAGACCCCTGAGGTCCCGGCCCTTAAGGAGGCCGATGCCTACCCGGCGATGCCTGAGGATGGCTACGGCTGGGAGAAGCTCTTTAGCGAGCGTATGTGCCGACACTTCATGGAGGACTTCGGCTTCGAGACGAGGGTCGCCCGCTACCACAACGTCTACGGCCCCGAGGGGACCTGGACCGGCGGGCGCGAGAAGGCACCGGCGGCGATCTGCCGCAAGGTCGCGGAAGCGGCACAGAGCGGATCGGGCGAGATCGAGATCTGGGGCGACGGCCACCAAACCCGCAGCTTCATGTACATCGACGACTGCGTGCAGGGGACGCTGACGATCGCCCAGGGGCCCCGGGTCGAGCCGATCAACCTCGGCTCTTCCGAGTTGGTGACGATCAACGGCCTGGTCGACATCGTCGAGGAGATCGCTGGGGTGAAGCTGGAGCGCCACTACAAGCTCGACGCCCCGCAGGGCGTACGCGGGCGCAACAGCGACAACACGATGATCCTGGATACCTATGGCTGGGAGCCCTCGATCTCGCTGCGCGATGGCCTAGAGAAGACCTACACCTGGGTGTCCAAGCAGGTGCAGGAGGAACTCACCAGCAGCTCCACCTGAGGCTCGAGCCGGCGGCTCTCAAACCGCCCTGTCGAATCGGCAGCGCATAAGCGTTCGCATAACTCGCACGCCGTCCGCAGCCGTGAGCTTCTTCCCTTCCTCGCGCCCCCTCGCCCGATAGGTAACTGGCACCTCGAAGATTCGCGTCCCGCGTCGCAGCAGACGTGCGGTGATCTCGGCCTCGATAGCGAAACCCGACTCGCGCAGGGCAAGGCTGCGGAAGAGATCGGTGCGGATCGCCTTGTGACAGGTCATCAAGTCACCAAGCCAGCAGTTGAAGATCAGGTTGGCGGCAAAGGTGACGCCGCGATTGCCGACCACGTACCAGAAGCTGAAGGCGTTGTGAGCCTGAAATCCGCGAACCCCGTAGACGGCATCGGTGTCGCCACGAGAGAGTGGCACGATCAGGTCGGCGACCTCTTCGGGGTCGTACTCGAGATCAGCGTCCATCACCGTCGTGAAATCGCCGCTGGCGTGCAGGAGGCCGGTCTGGATCGCCGCCCCCTTGCCCATGTTCTGCGGGTGGGTTACCACCCGCACCTCGGCCGGCCACTCGCGGGCGAGGATCTCGGCGGTGCCGTCGGTCGAGCCATCGTCGACGACGATCAACTCGCGATCGTCCACCGGCATCTCGGCGGCCAAGGTCCGCTCGATCGCCGTCTCGACCGTCTCCCGCTCGTTAAAGACGGGCATCAGCACTGTCAGGGAGCTCATCGGCCGAGCAGCATATTCATCGTCCCAGGGGCCGGGCCGTGGGGATGTGGACGAGTGGGGCTCGCACCGGCATCGCGAAGTATTCGATCTCGTAGTGGGGATCGGAGACCCCTGTGCCGGAATTCGTGCCGAAGGCGATCGCCGAGGCGTTCGGCGTCACCGGGAAGGGGGGCTGGAAGTTGAGGCGCGGCGGGACTCGAAGGATGACGCCGTCTTCCATGGTGCCGGGTACCACTCGGTAGCTGTACTTGCCGTCGAAGACCTCGACCCGGTTGGTGGCCCGGTAGAGGAACGTCCGCAACCGCTCCAGCCCGCTCGGCTTCAGCCCGCTGACGCGCGCGTAGATCACCTCGCCGGGACGGGGGGCGGGAATCCGTGAGGTTTCGAGGTTGCCGAGGCTGCGCTTGGCCAGCAGGCGGGGGTGCCCGCAGCGATTTGGCACCCGGTAGAGCACCTGGAGCTTGGGCGTCGTCCGCACAGGTTCGAAGTTGCACAGCATCGCGATCGTGGCCTGGGGCTCCTCGTGGGGGAGGAAGGTCGGCCCCGCCGCGTTCCACGCCTCGCAGCCCACGTCGGCCGTTGAATAGGTTGCCCCGCAGGGACTGTGGCGCAGGATCGCCTCGGGGCCCGACGGCGAGGCGATCGCTTCCGCGTCGTGGCGATCGAGGTACGGCGAGTAGGCGAGGTAGGGGAAGAGCGGCTCCGGGTGCCAGTCGAGGCCGTAGACCCAGATCGGCGCCGTCTCCCACGGGTAGGAGAGGACCGACCGGCCGCGCAGCAGGGCAAGCGTCCGGTGATCGAACCGGTAGAAGTTCCGCAGGAATTCGCGCGATTCCGCCCGGGCCTCTCCCCGAGGGCCGGGCAGGAGCAGCGTTTCGAGTTGGTCGACGCCGTCACGGACGCGGGCGATCGGGTGGGTCAACTCGGAGGGCTTGTGGCCTGAGACGGGATAGAAGAGAACAACCAGCGACACGATCGCCCCGAGCGCCACGCCGAGGCTTGGTCCCTGCCAGCGGAAGGCGAGCCAAGGAAGCAGCATCAGCGAGGTGAAGAGCGCGGCGTAGGTTGCGGTTTCGATCACGAAGCCGTGCTTCCAGGCGGAGAAGGCGAGCGCGGCCACGATCAGGAAGGCGGCGGCGCGGCGCGGGCGTGGCAGGCCACGGGTGCCAAGGAAGACGGCCACGAAGCTAGCCGCGATCGCCAGGGCGGCGTAGGGGCGGGCCCAACTCACGGCCGGCGCGTTGTAGGGGAGGGCGGTCGACCATTCCGAGAGCACCTCGAAGGCCGTGCGGACGTAGTCGTCGAAGTTGGAGACGCCCTGGCCGGTGGCGAACCAGAAGCCGGCGAGGCTGACGGCAAAAACGCCGGAGAAGACCGCGACGCCACGGGTGCGCTCGCGCGGCTGCGCGAGCACAGCGACGACGCACATGAAGAGGACGAGGAAGCCGTCGCTGAACTGCACGAGTAGTGCCGCGGCGCCGGCGCTCCCGCCGCCGACGAGCAACAGCGGGCGGGCGAAGTCCGGCGGATCCTTGGCGATCGAGACCATCGCCCAGATGAAGACGAGGGCGAGGATCGGCTCCGACGCGGGCACGAACTGGTCGGCGTCGAGCGTCAAGAGCACGTAGGCAAGTGGCGCCGCCGCAAGGATGGGAAGGCTGCGCCGCAGCGTCCAGACCAGGGTCAGGCCGAGCGCGAGTTGGGTGAGGAGGAGGTAGATCGCACTGGCCACGGCGGTGCCGGGATAGAGGACCATCGGGTGCAGGACGAACTCAAGCGGCCCGCCGTTAAGGATGAACTGGGTACCGAAATCGAGCCCCTGGTGGACGGCCATCTGCAGGGCGATCTGCCAAGCGGTGTCGATGTCGCCGCCGGGGGTGAGGACGTGGCTCGGCCAGCTGAGGAAGGCGACGGCGATCCCGAGCACCCAGGTGGACCCGAAGAACCGTCCTGCCTTCGACCAGGTCATATAAGAGGCGCGGCTAGGGCCGCGCCCGGCCGCCGGTGAGGCTCACGAGTGCGCGCCAGGCCGGCTTGGGGTGGAAGCGGGGGCCGGCGCGAAAGAGGCCAACCGAATCGCAGAAGTTGCAAGAGCCTGCGACGTCTTTCCAGGTGAACCAGTAGGCGCCTTTGAGATTGAGGCGGGCGCGGTTTTCGATCAGGTAGGCGTAGGCCTTGCGCAGTTCGCGCGCCTGGCCGGCGACTCCCTGCTCGAAGGCGACCACGTTAGGGTCGTTCTGGGAGCCCCAGCCCATCTCCGTGATGTAGAGGCCGGCACCGGCATCGTGGTTTTCGAGCATCACCGCGCGCATCGCCTCGGTCAGTTCTTCCAAGTCTTCGACGTGGAAAGCGTATGGGTGCAGTGCGACCGCATCGAAGTACCGCTTGATCCCCGGCACGCGGTACAGGGCTTTGACGAAGTCGTCAGCATCCATGCCGCGCTTCCCCCCTGGATCGGGATTGCCGAACAGCCCCGAGAGGATCACTTTCGCGCCCGGATCGGTGGACTTAATCGCCCCGTAGGTCAGCTTCAGAAGCCGCGCGTAGCGCCCCGGAGACACCGGGTAGGCGAAGTAGAAGAAGTTCGCCTCGTTCCAGATCTGCCAGGCGCGAATCGGCGTCGGGTTCGGTATCGCCGGCACGTAATTGACCGCGGCGGTGGCCGGCGCATGTTCAGTCCAGAATTCGCCTCCAGGCCCATAGCGCTTCACCGCCGCTTCAACAAATGCCACCCAGGCCTTCCGCGCTCGACCGCTGTCAATCGGCAGCGTCGTCTGTTCGTGCGCCAGCCAGGCGGGGGTGCCGTAGAGAAAAGGCAGAACAGAGAGGTGCGCGCGGGCCGCGAACTCCATGGTTTCGTCCATCCCGGTCCAGTTGTAGCCACCCCTCGGCGAGGGCTGCACCGCCGACCACTGCACCGGGACCCGGATCGTGCCGATCCGGCCGGCCTGCAGGTACTGGGCATCGACATTGGTCAGCAACGTCTGCGGATCGATCCCGAAGAAGGACTTCGGCGGAATCGTCGGGCGCCCGCCAGCGTTGACAGCGGGCAGGGCCAAGACAAGCGCGACAAGGGTCGCCACTGCTATCGAGAGTCGTCTCATCGAGTGCGAAAAGGTAACGGGTGGATCACTCATCAACACCGACCGGAGTCGCTTTGTAGCGAAACCTGCGCGGCATCAAGCTCGAGCCGCAGCGTCAGTAGGTCCCGCCGAGCTTGCGGTGATCCCAGGTCGCGATGCGGACCGGCTTGAAGTGAATCGCCACCCGCTTGGGGGCCTGCGCCTCCAGCGCCGTCTTCGCATCCCCCTCGACCGAGGAGATGCCCTCTGCGTAACGCAGGGTCAGCTCCTCGGCGAAGCCGAACACGGTCTCGAAGTCACGGTGGATCTGCGCTTCGGCCTCGATCATCGCCCCGCGTAGCTCGCCGTACTCGTGCCCGGTCTCGACCAGGACCGTCACCCGCGCGTCGCGTTCGAGGTTGCGCACCTTCTGCGATTTCGCATAGGTCCAGATCCAGATCTCGCCCTCGCGCGGCACGAACCACATCGGCATCGAGTGTGGCCAGCCGCGCGGCCCGAGGCTGGAGACGATCGCGACCCGCTCACCCTGGAGCAGCTCCAACAGCTCGGAATCGCTCAGCTTGATCTGGTCTCGGCGGCTCACCCGTCCAAGCCTGACGAATCGGCGCGAAAAACGTCGCTGAAACGCGCGTTTTCGCGCACCACACGTGAATTCTCGGCCTGTAGCGTCGCTCCCAAGATGGCGATGCAAGCCCAGGCCCCAGTTTCCGCCGCACCCCGAGGTAGCGTACGTACGCTCTACTCTTTGTTCGTACGTACGAATCACGAGGAGCTGGCCATGGCCATCACTGCTTCAAAACTGCGCGCCAACATCTACCGGCTCCTCGATGAGATCCTGGAGACCGGCCAGCCCCTCGAGGTCGAGCGCAATGGCAAGACCTTGGTCATCGCCCCCCAGAAGGAGCTATCGATCTGGGACCGCCTACCGCGCCGCAAGGGATTCATCGTCGGCGACCCGGACGAGCTGGTCCACGTCGACTGGTCCTCGGAGTGGAACCCTGATCCTTCTTGACACCCATGTCGTGGGCTGGCTTTATGAGGGCGCGGACCAGCGGATTCCAGCCGGCGTACGCCGGCTTATCGAGACGAACGAGCCGTTCATTCCCGCCATCGTCGAGCTCGAGCTGACCTATCTCTTCGAAGTCGGGCGAGTTACCGAGCCGGCCGACGCACCGCTCAGCGCGCTGCGGAGAATGATTGGCCTGCAGATCGCGGACGCATCCTCAGTCGCCCTTGTCAAAGCCGCGGCCGAGCTCACCTGGACCCGCGACCCCTTTGATCGGATGATCGCCGCGCAGGCCATCGTCGCCGGCGTCCCTCTGGCTACGGCCGACCGAACCATCCTGGAGCACCTGCCGCAGGCAACCTGGGCCTAAGCGGCATCGCCCGTCGCGCCCGTCGCCAACTCCGTACGATCGGGGACGCAGTGCAGATCGCGATCCTCATCTTCGACAAACTCACCGCGCTCGACGCGATCGGACCCTATGAGGTGCTGCGCTCGGTCCCCGGTTGGGAGGTCAGGTTCGTCGGCCCGGAGAAGGGGCCGATCCGCACCGACAGCGGCGCGCTCGGGCTCAGCGCCGACTTTGGGCTCGATGAAGTTTCCGAGGCCGACATCGTCCTCGTCCCCGGTGGCGAAGGCAACCGGCCGCTGATGGAAGACGAGGTAGTGCTCTCCTGGCTGCGCCGGATCGACGAGAGCAGCAAGTGGACGACCTCGGTCTGCACCGGCTCGCTGGTGCTCGGTGCCGCCGGCCTGCTCGAGGGCAAGCAGGCGACCTGCCACTGGGCCTTCCTCGAGCAACTGCGAGCCTTCGGCGCCGATCCGGTCGGCGGGCGTTATGTCCTGGACGGCAAGGTCGTCACCGCCGCCGGGGTCTCGGCCGGCATCGACATGGCGCTACACCTGGTCGGCCAGGAGGTTGGGCCCGAGGTTGCCCAAGCCGTTCAGCTCGGCATCGAGTACGACCCCCAACCCCCCTTTGACGCCGGCTCCCCCGCCAAGGCTCCGGAGGCGCTCGTCGAGCTGGTGACCGCGGTAACCGGCCCGACGGACGAGTGGCTCGGCGCCTCTAACAAGCCTGCTTAGTACGTCCTCAGCCGCACCGCGTGGGTGGCGCGGGCTTCGGGGATCGCGACCAGGAGCTGCGCCTTGAGGAATCCGCGTTCGCGCAGCAACGGCTGGCCCCTGGAATCGAGCGCGATCCGGAACGTGTGCGACTTGCCACCGGCAAGGGCAAAGGTGCGATGGCCGACAGCGATCCGCACGATCCGCTTCGGCACACCGGGGCGGGCGTGCAGAGGCAGCTTGGCATGGGTGCGTAGGACAATCTGTCCGGGGCAGGTCTGGCCTTCAGCCCAGCCGCAGCGAACCCAGACGCTCACGGTCCCGGCAACCGGCTTGACGTGCTTGACCGTGAGCGGCGGCAAGGACGGTTGTGTCCTGGCACCAACGGTCGCACCATCGACGTAGTCGTTGTCAACGTTGATCGTGACCAAGCCGTAGCTCTCGTTGTGGCCGCCACGGTACTGGTGGATTCGCTGATGAGAGGCCCAGGCGCTGCTTGGGAGATAGGGGTCAAGCGTGTTGCGGGCACCGTTCCAGTTGGCGGTCCAGATGTCATCGGGCAGCGTGTAGGCGCTGCCGATCGCACGGCCGAGGTCGGCGATGCCCGAGGAGCTGGAGCTGTAGGCGCCGGACGTGTAGCCGAGCGAGTGGAGCCTGGCGGTCCAGGCTGAGAGGAAGGCGAGGGTCGCCGCGGTCGCGCTCGACGTCCGCGTGTAGGCCTCCATGTCGAAGTAGATCGGGCTGCCAGGACCGATCCCGACGCTCTGGGCTTTGGCCACAGCGTCGCTCGCCGCTTCGGTCCCCTGCGCGGTCGCTTTGCTTGTGCTCGAGCTAAGTAGGGCGCAGCTGCCGCAGCTGCTGGTCGGTGCCTGCAGGCCGACGTAGGTCGGGATCAGATGCCAGTCTGCCGCGACCTGTTCGCCCACCCAGGTCGTCGTCAGGTTGGGTTGGGAGCAAGCGCGGTTGGCGCCGCCGATATAGACGCCGATGGCGCGGTAGGGCGACGCACCCCAAGCCGTCATCGCTCGCGAGGAGGGCGTCGCGCAAGCGTCGAAGCCGAGGCCGGTGAAGACTTCGGCACCGGCTGTACCTGACCCCGGTGTACCGACACCGGAACTCGCCTTGGCGCGGACACGGGCCCGAGCGCCGGGGTCGACCAGGATCGCTCGCCGCCTTCCAATCGCGTCCGATGGACAGCGCTGGTTATCTCCTGGCGTCCCCAGGTAGACCGCGCGCCGGTCGAGTCGCACGCACATGCGCGGGTGCTCCGCCAACCTGTAGACGGGCCAGCTGTGGGGCACGTCAACGGCGGCTCCGCGAAAGTGAACCGTCCGCGCAGCGGCAGGCGCCGCGAGAACCGCGAGCAGGACGAAGATCGCCATTGCTGGACGGAGCAGGCGCATACCCGCTCCAACCATTGCAACCCCGAAACGATTCGGCCTATAAGCCAGCCGAGTGCATGAAGCGTGCCGCTTAGGCCCAGCCCGGTAGGGGTGGAGCGTCTTGTACTTTTTCGCCGGTTCGCACCCGAGGCGCCAAGCCCTAGTCCGTCCCACCGAAAAAGTTAAGCGGAACCCCTACCGGGCTGGGCCTAAGAAGAAACGCTCACAGGCACGAGATCCAGCTCGCGCCAGGGACCCTCGCCAACCATCGGCTGGGTGCGACCCTCCAGCCAGTCGGCCTGGAGGTCGTCGTAGTGAGGGCTGGCAGGATGGCCGGACTGGCCGGTGAACATCTGCCAACGCGAGCGCTCTGGCGCGGTCGGTTCAGCGACCATCCGCCAGCTCGGCCCCCAGACTGCCTTGTAGGGGTCGTTGGGGTCGTAGGCGATCTGGCTGACCGTCTCCTGTGCACCGCCGGCCTTGAGACTGCGGTTGAGCAGACGACGGAGCAGCGGGTTGGCCTCGCCGAGCGGGTGCGGGAACTCCATCTCGTGCACGTGGCCCCAACGCCAGCCCTCCGGATCGGGACCGAAGCGGTCGCTGAGGTCGTCGAGGGCGCCGCTCAGCGCTTCCAGCACGAGGTCCTCCCAGGGCCGCCCGATCAGCTCCTCATCGCCTTCCTCCCAGAGCTTCATCAGGTGCGAGTGCCAGCGCCAGGGGGAAGTGATGTGCGGGGTGAAGCCGTTGTCGGCGCGGTCGAGCCAGCGCTCGCAGAGGTCACGATCGCCAATCGCGGCGCGGGCGACCTCGCGGGCCAGGCGCAGCAGGAAAGCTTGGTAGACGGTGCCGGCGATCGAGTCGGGGTCGAGCCGCCCATCCCAGCTGCGCAGCCGCTCGATCGCGCTGCTCTCGCGCTGGCCACGGGGGGTCATCCGTCCCAGCCGTCGCGCTGCCTCGATCCCGGGCAGGGAGAGGTTGTCGGACTGCATCGCCTCGAAGCTCTCGAGGTCGTGCTCGCTGCTGGCCCGCAGCAACTGCTCAATCCGCTCTGCGCGGAAACCGTCGAGCCACTCGCTGGTGATGTGGTGAGGGTAGGAGTCGCCGACGATGCGGTTGTTGGCGGTGACGAGGAAGCCACTCTCGGGGTCGACCTTCTCCGGCATCTCGTCGTAGGGGATCGTCCCCTCCCACTCGAACTCTCCGGTCCAGCCCGGCTTGGGCAGGTCGGGGCAGCCGCCTCTGCGCAGTGGCAGGCGGCCGATCAGCTTGTAGCCGATCGAGCCGTGACGATCGGCCCAGATCAGGTTCGATGCCGGCGAGCTGTGGCCCTCGAGCTTTGCAACCAATTCGGGGCCCGAGCTGATCTCGTGCAGCTCGAACATGCCAGGAAAGGCGGTCGGCTGGTCAAGGGTCTGCCAACGCAGCGCTAGCGGCTCACCCACATCGGCACCGAGCGCTTCATTGACCAGCGGCCCGTGGTGGGTGATCCGCACGTCTAGTACCTCAGGTGCGTCGCGACCCTTGACCGGGATCTCCTCGCGGACTACTTCGAGCGGGCGCCACTCGTCCTCGAAGAGGTAGCGGTCACCCTCGATCCGCTCGACAAAGAGGTCCTGAACGTCGGCCATCACGTTGGTGAAGGTCCAGCAGACGTCGTTGTTCTGCCCCATGTAGACGCCGGGCATTCCCGGTAGTGAGGCCCCACGGACGAAGCGGTCGCCCAGGGTTAGGCCAACCTGGTACCAGATGCCCGGCATGCTGGGAGGCAGGTGCGGGTCGCCGGCGATTAGCGGGTTGCCGCTGGCGCTGTGCTTGCCGGAGACGGCCCAGTTGTTGGAGCCGCTGGCCTCGGCGGCGAGGCCGATCGAGCGGCGCACCGCGTCGATCTGCTCGACGATCGCGAGGCCGTCTCCCGACCAGATTTCCTGAGTGACGATCGGGTTATCCGCCGGGTAGGTCGGGTCGAGGCGAGCGGCCAGCTCGGGGCCGAGCGCGCGCACCATGTCGGCACGAAGCAACTCGCTCTCCCAGTTGGTCGAGAGGCCGAAGGCGAGCAGCTTGCCGAGGCTGAGGATGTCGACCGGGCGCCAGGGCTTCCAGGTGAGGCGCAGCAGCTGCATCTCGAAGGGCATCGCCTTGGCATCGGCGGCGGCCGCGTTGACGCCCTCGCAGAAACGGTTCAGCAGAGCGAGCAGCTCGGGGTCGAGGGTCGCCGCCTCACGCTCGGCTATGCGGCGGACACCTAGCGTCCGCATCAGCCGGTCGATCGGAAGCCCCTCCTCACCCGCCATCTCGGCAACGCGCCCAGAGACGACGCGGCGGTAGAAGTCGAGCTGCCAGAGCCTGTCTTGGCCGTGGCAGAAGCCCTCGGCAAACCAGAGGTCGGCGGCGGTCCCGGCCTCGACGTGCGGCACCCCCCAGCGGTCGCGCCGCACCCGCACCAGCCCCTCGAGGCCGTCGAGCGCGATCGTCCCCTTGTGCTTCGGCAACGGCCGGCGCGCGAGCCAGTGCCAGGCACCGGCCGTGCCCACGGCGGCAATGCCGGTGCCGGCGATTCCAGCCATCAATCCCGCTCGTGCGCGACTCATCTTCCAAGCCTACTGGCTGACCAGCCAAACCCCAGGTTCAGGTGCCTTTTGCGGTCTATGACCACATAAAGCGCACCGAAGCGAGGGTTAGGGGGTGAGGGCGCCGGTGAAACGGCCCTCGGCAGCGAGCTTGTCCAGATGGGCCTGCATCACCATCGCCGCGGCCGGGCGCACCTCGGCGGGGACGTCATCCCAGACCTCAGCGAGAAGAGCCTCGCGGGAGCGCTCGCCGCGCTCCAGGGCGGCGAGCAGGCGACGCTCGCGCATCTCGCGGTGCTCAACGTACTCTGCAAGCTTCGACGCCGGGTCCTCGATCCAGGGACCGTGACCGGGACAGATCAACTCGATCGGCTCCGCCTGCATCCGGCGCAACGAGTCCATATAGGCGGCGAGCGAGCCGTCGTCGGGCGGGACGAAGGTCGAGCCAGCGCCGAGGACGAGATCACCGCTGAAGCAAACGCCGTCGGCGGTGAGAAAACAGACATGGTCGGGGGCGTGGCCGGGAGTGGCAACCGCGCGAAGGCCGCCACGTTCCTCACCGTCGGTCGGGAGGATCACCTCAACGCCGAGCCGCCCCGCACCGTCGGCATGGTCGCGGTGACCGTGTGTGAGCAGGACGACGCCGAGGCCACCAAGCTCCTCCGCAGCAACGCGGATGGCGTCGAGATGGCTCTCGACATCCGGCCCCGGATCGATCACGACACACGGATCAGACCCGTACAGATAGGTGTTCGTCCCTTCCAACGTCATCGGCCCCGGGTTTGGGGCGACGATCCGAACGATCTCGCGATGTCCTGGAGCGTGGGTCATTAGAGAGCCCACCCCGGTAGGGGTGGAACGTCTTGTACTTTTTCGTGAACACCCATCGTCAATCGCCAAAGACGCAGCTCGAAAAAGTTAAGTGGAACCCCTACCGGGGTGGGCTCTCCTCACACACCACTACCACCAGCCGCAACCTCCTTGGCAATCGCTTCACGCGCGTCCTCGGGCTCCAGCACGACCAGATCGCCCGCCCCGCGCAGGATCTCGCGGACCAGCCAGGACGTCCCCGCATAAGGCAGCTCGACGACCACCGCACCGTCGGCCAGCTCCTCGACCACGGTGCGCTCCTCGCGCAGCCAGCGGGCTCGCTCGGGCGAGACCCAGACCCGAGCGACGTGGGCCGTCGGCACCTCGCCGTGGGTCATCCAGCCCTCGACCCCGGCCAGCTCCTCGACCTCAGGCCGAGGCTCGAAAGTCTGTTTGGAGATCGTCGCCTCCTTGACGCGGTCCAACTTGAAGTGGCGAATTCCGTCTTTCGTCAAGTCGTAGCACTCGACGTACCAGCCCTCGCGCCCGTTCTCGAGCCGGTAGGGCTCGACCGAGCGTTTGGTGAACTGATCCTCGTTCTCCTTGTAGTACTGGAGCTCGAGAACGCGGTTAGCGCCGATCGCCTCGTTGACGACACGCGCCACCTTGGCGTCGCCGCCGCTGCCGGAGGCAATCTCCAAGCCCTCCTCGGAGGGATCGTGGCCAAGCGCAGTGACGATCTTGGCGCGGGCACTCTGTAGGCCGCCCTGCGGCAGGTGGTCGCCGAAGAGGTCGATCGCAGCCACCAGGGCCTTGGCCTCGAGCGGCAACAGTCGCGCCGGGCGGGCGAAGTTGTCACCGTAGGGCTCCGAGTCAACCTCGATCTCATCGCCCTGAATTTCGGCGTAGAGCACGTAGGTACCGCCGCCGAAGTTGACGACGTTGAGCAGGTCGATGTCCTCCTGCAGCTCCTCTCCCGTCAATTCGAGCCGCTGGCGCAGGTCGGCGACGCCGAGGCGTTCGCCGCGTTTGGCTGAGTCGATCAGCAAGCCGGCGAGGGTGACCAGGCGGGCGAAGCGCTCGGGCCGGATAGCCGCCTCGCCGCGGCCGTTCGAGCGGGTCCGGCGGGGTACCTCGCGCAGTGGCCGGTCGACGATCTCGGCCGGCTCGAAGCCGTTCTGGTGGCGCTCCTGGAGCAAGCCGAGGCGGCCCTCCGCATCCGCGCGCAACTCGTCTGGACCCAGCACTTGGGCGTTCTGGCGCCAGCGCAGCACCCAGGCGATCAGCTCCCGGGGCGAGGCGTAGTCAGTCTCAAAGACACATCCTTTGCCCGACGCACCGTCGGACTTCTTCGCTGGGCGCAGCGTCCCGTAGGCGCCGAAGTCGCGCTCGATCAACCAGGCGATCCGGTCGCGGACAAAGATCTTCGCGGTGCCGCGGATCTCCCCCAGCTGCCAGTCGGCGCGCTGGCCGTAATCGCGGCGGTCGAAGTCCTCCGGTGGGGAGAAGTCGTGCTCGGCCTTAGAGCCGTAGCCGACCTTGCCCTGGATCCGCGAGAGGCGGAAGACGCGCACCGCCTCGCGCTCGTGCGCGTAGCCGATCAAGTAGAACTGGCCGCCGCGGAAGACGAGGTGGTAGGGGTCGACCTTTCGCTTCGCCGTCTCGTCGCGCTCCATCGTGTAGTAGGTGAACTCGATCGTCTTGCGGCGCGAGATCGCGGTCTCGATCTTGGAGAGCCGCTGGGAGAGCTCGCGGCCCCCGGCACTCGCGGTCATCGCCATCTCAACCGGGGCGCGCTCGCCCTCCTTGAGTGGGTTGGGGTGCCCCCAAGCGACCTGCTGCAGCGCCAGGCGCAGCGGCTCTGCGTAGGCAAATTCGCCGTCGGAGAGCAGTAGGAGCGCGGTGCTCAGCGCCGCCAGCTCGTCGTCGGTGAACTCGATCGCGTCGAGGTAGAAGTTCTCCGGCGGCAGCGAGTAGAGCTCAGCCTCGAAGAACCCCTCGCCCGGCTTCTCCACACCGAGCTGGATGCCGAGGCTCTCCAGCTCGGCCCGGTCCGCGTAGAAGCGCCGCGCGAACGCGTCTTCGTTCATGTCGCTGTAGCCCTCCACCTCGCGCTTGATCTCGAGAGCCGAAACCGGCCTCCCCTGAGCCATCAGGAACGAGATCAGCGAGAGCTGGCGGATCAGCTTCTCGGTGTCCTTCGCCACGGAGCGCAGGATAGTGTGCGACCGCCTCCATGTTCCTTCTGCGCACCCTCTTCGGTGGCTTGACTTCGGGCATTATCCGGCTTGCGGTTGCGGCCGGGGTGCTCTTCCTCTGCTACCTCTTCATCGTCAAGCCGGTCCTGAAGACGACCGACGACGCGATCCACTCGACCGGCCTCGACCAGATCGGCAACTCGATCGAAGGCGTCAGCAAGGAGATCAAGCGCGAGGTCCACCGCTCGTTCGAGACGACCAAGCGACACGGCGGCAACCCGAACAAGCTGATCCACTGCGTCAAGCATGCCAATGGCGATGTAAAACGAATCGAACGCTGCACCAGACGGTTCTGAGGCGTCACCGTCTGATGCTGTCAGGCAAGGACGCAGGGAGCGTGGCGTGCTCTGCACGCGAGCGACCGAGGACGCCGCATGGCGGCGTCAGGCGGCGGCGCGTTGGCCGAAATAGGCCGAGCCGGACAATGCCCGATCAAAGCCCGACCAGGACTCGCCGGCGGGGAGCTGGCGCTCGAGGCGATCGAAGCTGCCGAGGCGACCGCCGAGGTTGTCGATCATGTGGACGAGGACGGCCTCGCGGGTCGCTGGGAGGACCGGGGAACCGTGCTCGAGCGAGCCGTGGTGGGCGAGGATGATGTGCAGAACGGCCTGGGCGAGGCCGGGGTCGAAACCAGGGATCTCCTCGATCTGGCGGCGCACCTTGTAGTAGCCGAGCGGAATCTCACCCTGCAGGCGGCCGGCGTCGGTGAGGTCGATCGCCAGCGGGTCGTCGTTGTATGCCTCGGTCTTGCCGATGTCGTGCAGGAGCGCACCGGTGACAGCGACATCGCGGTCGATGCCGGGGAAGAAAGCGGCGGCGGCGCTGACCGCCTGGGCGACGGAGAGCGTGTGCTCGAGCAGGCCGTGGCGGTAGGCCTGGTGGTAGACCTTGGCCGCCGGCGCGTCGCGGAAGCGGACCCAGATCCCAGAGTCGTGGCCGAAGAAGCGGTCGAGCAACTCCCGCAGCTGGGGATTCTGAACCGTGGCGAGCAACTCGCGCAGGTCGCTCTCGAGCCGCTCGAAAGAAACCTCCGACTCGGCCGCCAGGTCCTCCTGGATGTACTCGTCGGCAGCCGCCTCGCGCAGCCCGGTCAGCTTGATCTTCGACCCCCAGCGATCGCTCACCTCGAACTGGCCTTTGACGAAGACGGGGGTGCCGGGCGTGGCAACGGCATAGAGCGCCTCGGCGTCCTCCCAGGAGACTGCCTCGCAGCTGCCGCTGGCGTCGCCGAGGCTCAGCCGCAGCCAGGGCTCGCCGTTGCGCTTGCGCCGCAACTCGCGCTCGCGGACCGCGTAGACCCCGCCAACCCGCTGCCCGTCCTCCAGCTCGCCGAGCGGCACCCGGGCCGCAATCAGTGTCTCGGTAAGAGCCTGCTGCTCCATCGAAATCCAAAGTAATGGCGAAGGCGGACGACTCTGCTGACTTCGCCTTTATTCGCCATATGCGCGAAGAAAGGCGAAGTCAGCATTCGGAGAGCCGACAGCTACAGCACCGAGCCGAGCCAGTGGCCCAGGACGATCGCGGCGAAGCCGACGATCAGGGAAAGGCCGAGGTTGAGCCAGACGAGGTGGGAGTGGCCGGCATCGGCGAGCCGGTGCGAGTCGAGCATCCAGGTGGAGAAGGTGGTGAAGGAGCCGATCGCGCCACCGGCGACGATCACTAGCGCCTCGCCGCTGAGCGCGACGCCAGCGACGAGGCCGAGCGCCAGCGTGCCGGCGAGGTTGATCGCCAGCACCCCGAGTGGAAAGGGATGGTCGACGCGGGCGGCAAAGGCAGCATCGATGAGAAAGCGAGCCGTGGCGGCGGCGCCGCCGAGCAGGCCGACGGCGACCCATCCCACGGCGCTCACCCCGCCACCTCGGGGCGGCGCTCCAGCGCGATTCCGGCCCGCACGAAGAGGAAGCCCGCGGCGAGGGTGGCGAGGATGTAGCCGGCGGCAAGCCCAACGTGGCCCGCGTCGACCATTTCGAACAGCTCCAGCTGCAGCGTGGAGAAGGTGGTCAGCGTGCCGCAGATTCCGGTGGTGAGGAATGGGTGCGCGAGGCTGTCCTTGGGGTGGTCGCGCAGCCGGGCGAAGAAGTAGCCGAGCAGTAGGGCTCCGACCATGTTGACCGCGAAGGTCCCCCAGGGCCAGCCTCCCGGGCCGTGCGGAGTCGCCTGCGCTAGCCCGACCCGGGCCAGTGCCCCGAGCACGCCGCCAGCGTAAATCGCGGCAAGGCGGCGAAGGTCGAACTGCGTGGCCTGCATCGGTGGGTCTCCTATCAGCGTCGAAGGACGTGGTAGGGACCGTCAGCGGATCGAAACCGCGCTTATGAAGGAGCGAGCCCCATCGCTCGGACAGCGAAGAATAGCCGGCCGGTACCGGCCCATACACTTCATTGAAGACTATCGATGAAGCGTGCTAGGGTCCAGGCCTGTGATCGACCTGCCCGTTATCGAGTGCTGCACGCCGCTGGCGGGGTCTTCGCTGTCCGATGAGCAGGCGGGTGAACTAGAGCGCGTGCTGAAGGCACTTGCGGACCGGCACAGACTGCGGATCGTCAACCTGCTGCTGCGGGCTGGCGGCGAGCCGGTCTGCGTCTGCGAGGTGCAACCACTACTCGGCCTCTCCCAGGGCACGGTCAGCTATCACCTCAAGCAGCTGGTCGAGGCCGGCGTGATCGAGCGCGAGGGGCGCGGCACTTACAGCTACTTCAGCCTCGTGCCGGGGGCACTTGACGCGGTCCGCGAGATCTTCTCGACCCCAGCGCGGGCCACCGTGCCATCTGATCCGCGCCGCTCGACTCCGGTCATCTGCTGCTGACGCGACTGATGGACGAGCGCCCGGATCTCCCCCGCCGCGCCGCCGCCGAGGCCTTCGGCGCCTTCGCTCTGGTCTTCGCCGGCTGCGGCGCGATCGTCACCGACACGGTCCACGCCGGCGTGCTCGGCGCGGTCGGCGTCTCGCTCGTCTTCGGCCTGGTGATCATGGCGATGGTTTACGCCACCGGCCACCTCTCCGGTGCTCACCTCAACCCAGCGGTGACGCTCGCCTTCGCGCTGACCCGTCACTTCCCCCGCCGTGAGGCGCTCGCCTACATCGGCGCCCAGTTGCTTGGCGCGATCGCCGCCGCCGCCCTGCTGCTCGCGGTCTGGCCAAGCCAGCCCGCCGACCTCGGCACAACGCTGCCCAGCGTCGCCAACGGCAGCGCCCTCGTCTATGAGGCAGTGCTGACCGCCTTCCTGATGTTCACGATCATGGCCGTCGCCACCGACACTCGCGCGGTCGGGGCGGGAGCGGCAATCGCGATCGGCGGCACGGTCGGCCTCGACGCCCTCTTCGGCGGCCCGATCACCGGCGCCTCGATGAACCCCGCCCGCTCGATCGGCCCAGCCCTCATCTCCGGCGAATTGCACGACCTCTGGATCTACATAGTCGCCCCAATAGCCGGCGCCACCCTAGGCGCCCTCGCCTACCAACTAGTCCGCGGCGGAACACCCCGCCGACGGGACGAAATCCCCGGTATATCAACGGAAATCGGCCCGTCGGCAGAGGAGACCGCCTGATGGCGCTGGTGCTCTTTGTCTGTCTGCATAACGCGGGGCGCTCGCAGATGAGCGAGGCGCTGTTCGCGCGGGCGGCCGCCGGGCAGCACGAGGCGCGCTCGGCGGGGACAACGCCCGGCGACCGAGTCCACCCCGAGGTGGTCGAGGCGATGCGGGAGCTCGGCGTGGATCTTGCCGACCGCATCCCCCGCAAGCTGACCAGCGCCGACGCCGAGTGGGCCGACGTGGTGGTGACGATGGGCTGCGGCGACGAGTGCCCCTACATCCCCGGCAAGCGCTACCTCGACTGGGATCTCGAGGACCCAAAGGGCCGCCCAATAGAGGAGGTCCGTGTAACCCGCGACGAGATCGAGCGACGGGTAGTCGAGCTGATCGACGAGCTAAACGACTAACCCCAACGCTGACTTCGCCCTTAGGGGTGCATACGGACTGCTAAGGGCGAAGTCAGCGGATCTGGCAGAGTTCGGCGCCCGATGAAGGTCTGCTGCTTTGCTACATCTGCCGGGATGCCCGCGCTTGGGGTCGTCGAGGGCGACGAGATCGCCGACCTCTCCGCGGCTGGGGTCCCCGCCGAACCGGCGGCGGCGCTGGCCGAGGCGGGACAGAACGGGCTCGAAAAGCTCGCAGCCGCCGCGCCCCGGCTGCCGCTCGCAGATGCGCGCCTACTGGCCCCGGCCCGGCCGCGTAAGTATCTGGCGATCGCGCTCAACTACGCCGACCACATCGCTGAGATGGGGATGGAGGCGCCCGAAGTCCCGGTCTTCTTCAACAAGCAGGTGACCTGCGTGGTCGGGCCGGGCGCTGAGGTCCACATGCCGAAAGTCTCGACTTTCCTCGACTACGAGGCGGAGCTGGCGATCGTGATCGGCAAGCGCTGCCGCCACGTCCCGGTCGAGAGCGCTCATGAGGTGATCGCCGGCTACACCTGCGCCAACGACGTCAGCGTCCGCGACTGGCAGGGCCGGGCGCAGACGATGACGATCGGCAAGTCCTTCGACACGCATGGGCCGCTCGGCCCCTGTCTGGTCACACCCGATGAGGTTGGCGACCCGCAGGACCTACGGGTGCGCTGCTACGTCAACGACGACCTGCGCCAGGACGCCAGCACCGCCGAGATGGTCTTCGACTGCTTCCAGCAGGTCTCCCACCTCTCCGAAGCCTTCACCCTCGAGCCCGGCGACGTGATTGCCACCGGCACTCCCGCGGGGGTCGGCGTCGGCCGCCAGCCGATCCGCGACAACCTGCTCCACGTCGGCGACACCGTACGGGTCGAGATCGAGCGCGTCGGCGAGCTGGTCAACAGGGTGGTCGAGGAGCCAGAGGGCTTCCTCGCCGGCAGCTGAGCCGGTCCGCGCTCAGCGGCGGTGCACGTCAGCCGCGGTCGCCTGGTCACGCGGACGAACGACGATCTCGTCGACGTTGACGTGCGGCGGCTGCGCCAGCGCCCAGCGGATGCACTCGGCGACGTCCTCGGCCCGTAGCGGGGTCATCCCCTCGTAGACCCGCCGCGCTGCCTCCTCATCGCCGCCGAAACGGACCAGGGAGAACTCGGTCTCAACCATGCCGGGAGCGACCTCGGTGAAGCGCACCGGCTGCCCCAGCGACTCCAGCCGCAGGACGCGCAGCATCGCCCGCTGGGCGTGCTTGGCGGCGTTGTAGCCGGCGCCGCCGCGGTAGGTCTCGATTGCGGCGATGCTGGTCACGGTGACGACGTGACCGTCGCCCGACTCGAGCAGGCGCGGCAGCAGCGCCCGGGTCATCCGCATCGTCCCCATCACGTTCGACTCGTACATCCGCAGCCACTGCTCTTCGTCGGCCTCGGCGACGGGGTCGAGGCCGAGAGCGCCGCCGGCGTTGTTGACGAGAACGTCACAGGCCTCGATGGGGGCGGCGAGCGCCGCGACCGAGCCGGGATCGGCGACGTCGAGCTCGACCGCCTCACCGCCGATCTCCGCCGCCAAGGCCTCGAGCCGGTCGAGCCGGCGGGCGGCGAGGATAGTCCGGTAACCCTCGCCGGCCAGCGCCCTCGCCGTGGCTGCACCGATGCCGCTGGAAGCACCGGTGATCACCGCGGTCTTCATTGCCGCGACCTTAGCGGCTGGACGGGCGACCCGCGACGCTCAGCCGCAGAGCTCGGCGATCGCCGCCGGCGCCTCGCCAAACCCAAACCCGCTTCCGACGAAATGGGCCTGACCTCGACTACCCGATCAGCTCCAGGACCCGGCGCTCGATCAGACGCTGCTGGCGGGGCGTGACGGCGCCTTCGGGAACGAGACTGGACAGCTCGATCGCCTTGCCGTCGCGGAATCGATCGAGCACCCTGGGGTCGATGTAAGAGCCGCGACAGACGGCGGGGGTGTTGCCGAGACGCTCGGCGACCCGCTCGATCGCAGCCCGAATCGCGCGCTCGCCGCCGCCCTTCGAGGAGGATGCCCCCTCGTGCGCCAGCTCAACCGCAGCAAGCACCGTCCCGTGCCAGGTACGGAAGTCCTTCGCCGAGAACTCCTCGCCCGCCTTCTCCTGGAGGTAGGCGTTGACCTCCTCGGAGCGGATGTCTCGCCAAGTGCCAGCCTCGCGGAAGACGAGGAGGTCGTCGGGGCCGCTGCGGCGACGGCGCATCGCTTCGACCGCCGCCTTGACTTCGGGATCATGGATCGACTGGACGCGCCGCTGGCCGCTCTTTGCCGGGAAGTCGAAGACGACCTCCTCATCCTCGATCGAGACGTGCTCGCGCAGGATCGTCGCCACCCCGTAGCTCTCGTTGGTCTCGGCGTACTCCTCACCGCCGATCCGAAAGAAGCCGAGGTCGAGCAGTCGGATCGCGCAGGCCAGCGCCCGCTCGCGCGGCATCCCCTCGCGAGCAAGATCTTTTTTTACAGCGCGGCGCAGGCGGGGCAGCTCTGCCGCGAATTCGCGCATCGACTCGAACTTGCGCTGCGCTGCTCGCAGGTGCCAGCGCTCGTGGTAGAGGTACTGCTTGCGGCCTGCTTCGTCGAGCCCGGTCGCCTGGATGTGCCCGTAGGGATCGCTGCAGATCCAGACGTCCTGCCAGGCGGGAGGGATCGCGAGTTCCCGAATCCGTTCCAGGGCCTCCTCGTCGCTGACGTGCCCGCCTTCGGAGTCGAGATAGCTGAAGCCGCCACCACGGCGGCGGCGGCTGATGCCGGGGCTCGAGCAATCCGAGCGCCTGAGCCGCCCCCTTGGGCGAGACCCAGATCCGCTCATTCGGACTCGAGTCGTTCCTCGCCCGGCCAGATCCCGGTGCCCTTCGCAAAGGCTCGGCGGGCGCCGTGGTCGGTGAGGCCTTTGACCAGGCGGAAGATCGCACCCTCGATCAGGAGCGCTGTGATCAGCTTCGGCCAAGAAAACTCGCGATGCTCGGGACTCGGCGGCTCCTCGTCGTCGATCAAGCCCCAGAGGCGTTCGAAGATCTTCTTGCCGACCAGGCCGGCCAACACCCCGGCGATGACGCTGACCGGCGTGAACAGGAGCTTCATTGCAAGCCTCCTTCATTTCGACTCTTCAGGGCGAATGCAAGCGCGGCGGCGTTCAGATGCAGCGCCTCTAGCCGCCTTAGCTGCTCGGTCGCCCGTTCGGCCAAGGTGCCAAGATCGAAGCCCGGCAGCTCGCCGGCGTGGGTGTGCTCCAGTGCCCGCCATAGCCGGCGCTTGCCCGCCACGCCGATCTGCAACAGCTCCAGCTCCTCGAGGCGGCTCAATGGCGAGTAGCTCCACAGCCGCCCGTTCGGCTTCAACCGACCCAGTCGCTCACCTAGGACGGCACCGAGCGGCTTGAGCTTGCTCTGACCTACTCCGAGCCGATCCATTGCCGCCTTTAGCGTCTCGCGGTCGGCCTCGATCTCGGCGCAGACCTCCGCCAGCACTGGCCCGAACTCCGGATCGTCTTGGTTGCTGGCCCGCAACCGCCTGGCCAACTCGACCCCTGAGGTCGCCCCCGCCAGATGGTCGTTGAGGTAGATGGCAAGCAGGCCTCCCACGCGGGGCCACTACCCCAGGCACCTGCCTCCAAATCAGAGCTAGAACGACCAGACAGGCAACGCCGTATCGAATTGCGAAATTTCTCTGATGCGTTTGACCTTGCAAATAGCGGGAAGACATACAACCTGGGAAGAAGGAGCGAGTTCAGCTGCCCTACTGACCCAGCCCACTGAAACCGCTACCTCATAAAGGAGGAGCACTATGGCTCAGGCCAAAACCCGTGGGTCGAAAAAAAGCTCTCCGGCTTCGGCCCGATCACGATCACGTAGCCGCAAACCTCGATCGAGTTCAAGAGCGCGACCCACCAAACAAAGCTCGAGCGCGACCGACCGTTTGCGAGACGCCCCGCAGGCCGTTGAGAAAACCGGCAAGAAAGTGGGTCGCAATGTCGGCAAGGCAGCGAGCAAAGCCAAGGCCCCGTTGCTGGCAAGTGGCGCCGCACTGGCCGGTGCGGCGGGCGGCCTGGCGATCGGCGCAATGCGCTCGCGCCGTTCGCACAGAGGGCTGGGATCCAAGGCCCTGCCGCCCAAGCGCGTCAAAATCAGCTCGCAGGACGTCGCCAAAGCTGCGAGAGGAATCGGCATGCTCAGCCAACACGTCGCCGACTTCACGAGCGAAATGAATGGCGAGCAGCGTGGGAAAAATGGCAAGCGCAAGTCGCCGGTCGAGGTGGTTCTCGAGGGCCTGACGGCTCGTCGCTAGTCAGGCGTTTTCGGGCTGGACGAAGCGTGGCCGAGCGAGCGCCAAAGTCCGGACTGTCCGTTAATTAATGGCGAGGGTGGGAATCGAACCCACGACACCACGATTTTCAGTCGTGTGCTCTACCAACTGAGCTACCTCGCCTGGATTGCGCCGATGGCGCGTGTAAGAGCGAAGGCTAGCGACCGGACGACGACGGGGCTGATTGCATTGGGTCGATGAAATGGCTTCGGCTCGCGCTGGGATTGACGGGTCTCCTGGTCATCGGCGCGGCCCTTGCTTCCGGAGGGTCTGGGACCGACTCGGTTCGGCAGCGCTACCTGCCGGATGCCAATGCGCTGAGGACGGCCTCCCGCTTTGGCGAGGTGCGGACCGTCACCGTTACCTCGCTGGGTGCTCCGGATGCAATTCGAGACGATCCTCGCTGGCTCGCGGCAGCGCGACCGCTGGGCGCGGGGGCGCCACGCTGGGCGCGGCGGATGTACTCACGATCGCTGCTCGTTCTGCACGGGCTCGCCAACCGGCGCACCGGCGCTGTAATCGCCGGCGCTCGCGAGGGCTGGGACTACGTCTGGCCGCGTGACGCGAGCGCCGTCGCTATAGCGCTTGCCGCGTCTGGTTACCGGGACGAGGCGAGGCGTATCGTGCGCTTCCTGCGCAGGCTCGATCTCGGCGCCGCGGCCCGGTTCCGGGTAGACGGCACGCCGGTCGGCGGGCGCGGTGCCCAGGGAGACGCGGGCGGGTGGATCGCCGCGGCCGCCGCTGTGGTGGGGCTTCCGCACGGGCCGGCAGAGCGACCGTGGCAAGGACTAGCCGACTACCAAGAGAACGGCAGCGGCGATTTCCTCGCCAACGCGGTCGCGTCGGGTGCACCGCACATCCGAGCGCTGTTCGGGACACCTGCGGGCACGTTGGTACGCCGTGCCGGCGACCCCGCCTCGGGACTCGACTCCGCCGCGGCCTGGGCGGTGCGTCCCTTCCGGCGTCCGGCGCTGTATCCGCTCATCCGTCGCACCTTGCTGCGACTGGCGGCCGCAAGCGGGCGCTTCGGCATCGTCCCTTCGGAAGGCTGGACCGGCGGCGACGATCCCTGGACCGCGCCTACGGCCTGGACAGCCTGGAGCCTTGCCGCGCTCGGCGAACGTCACGCCGCCCTGCGCCTGATGGCTGAGCTGCGACGCGCGGCGATTCCTACCGGCATGCTCCCCGAGCGCGTTGACGCGCGCACCGGCATTCCGACCTCGACCACGCCGCTGGCCTGGTCCCACGCCTTCGCGATCCTCGCCCTGCGCCAGCTCTGGCCTCGAACTGCATCAACTTCTCCCTCTGCCAGATAGAGAAGTTGATGCAGTTCGGGCGGTTCCTCAGCTGGGACGACGCCAGCGGGCGAGCCAGTAGTACTGCGAAGCCGCCTGCCGATCCTCGGGCACCAGCTCGATCAGCGCACCCAGGGTCTGGGCCGACGTCATCGCCGCCGAGCGGCCAAACGAGTGCGACTGGTGGGTGAACTCCTCGCGAATCGAGTCCTCATACGTCGCGTCAGCCTAGCTAGAGCGATTCAAGCGCCAACTCGACTGCCTCGCGGGCCGTCTCGGCCGGGACCACGTCGGGTGCGCTCTCCATCCGCTCGCGGCCGCTCATGCTCCAGCTGCGCAGGGCGATCACGGGACGCCCGAGCGCTCGGGCGAAGCCGATCTCCGAGAGCGTGCCCCACTCGCCGCCGATCGCGATCACGGCGTCGCCAGAGGAGACGACGGCGAGGTTGCGGGCGTGACCTATGCCGGTGGCGACGACGTGGGTGCAGTACGGGTTCGCTTCGTCGATCGAGTTGCCCGGGACGAGGCCGATCGCGACGCCATCGGCCTCGGCCACTCCCCGGCAGGCCGCCTCCATCACGCCGGTCAGGCCGCCGCAGACGAGCGTCACGCCGGCGCCGGCCAGCCGCCTGCCAACCTCCTCGGCGAGCATCGCTGCCTCGGAGCCCGGCTCGCACTTCGCCCCGCCGATCACCGCCACCTGCCGCCGCCCGCTCATCGCGGACGAGAGTCTTTCATCGAACGCATCAGCTCCAGCGCTCCCTCCTTGTGCAGGGGCTCGTTGAGGTTGCCGCACTTGGGACTCTGCACGCAGGAGGGACAGCCGGACTCGCAGGGGCACTCGGCGATCAGCCGCTCAGCGTCGGCCAGCAGACGCTCAAACTGCTCGTAGCCGCGTAGCGTGATCCCGACCCCACCTGGGTGCCCGTCGTAAATGAAGATCGTCGAGCGACCGGTCTGGAAGTGCACGTTCGTGGAGAGCCCGCCGATATCCCAGCGGTCGCACATCGCGATCAGCGGCAGCACCGCGATCTGGCCGTGCTCAGTTGCGTGCAGAGCGCCAAGTAGGACGTCTGGCGGCAGCGCCCCGCTGAGCCGGTCGGGCAGCACGTACCAGAGCGCCTGGGTGAGGAAGTGCTGCTCGGGCAGCTCCAGGGAGACGATGTCGAAGGGCTCCTGGTCGGCAATCGAGACCCGCTGGTAGGCGATCACCTGCTCGGTCACCGAGACCTCGCCGAAGTGCAGCTCGACCCCAGAGGTGGTCCGCTGCTCCCGCACCCGCTCGATGTAGATCTCGGTCTCCTTCTTCGGCCGCGTGTACCAGTCGCCGTCGAAGCGCGAGACGACCGCACGCCGGCCCGCCACGTCGAGCTGCTCAACCTCATAGGAACGGCCGAGGTGGAGGTAGATCGCGCCGGGGTGGATCGTGGTGAAGGCGCGCTCGGACTCGACCAAGCCGAGCATCTCCCCCGAGTCGCGCTCGATCACCGCGACCGAGTCGGTCGAGGCCGAGCGCAGCGGGATCTTCGAAGCGACGAACTCACTGCTTCGAGGCATTACGCGGCCCCCCGCCTGGCGCAGCTCTCCCGCCGCGACCAGGCGCTCGGCCCGCTTGCTCCAGTCTTCACCGAAGACGTCGGCGTCCTCCTCGGCCAGCGGCAGCTCATACGCCGCCGCGATCATGTGCCGCGCGGCGATCTGCTCGTTGGCGTGGTCGAGAATCGCTGCCTCCACCGGTCGGTCGATGAACTCGTCCGGGTGGCGGCAGAAGAACTGATCGAGCGCGTCTTGGCCGGCGACGTAGACGGCCAGCCCTCGCCGTCGTCGTCCCGCCCTACCCCACATCTGGCGCAGGCTGGCGACCGTTCCCGGGAAGGTGACGCAGATCGCCGCGTCGAGCTCGCCGATGTCGATCCCCAGCTCGAGCGCGTCGGTGGCGACGACTGCGAGCAACTCGCCGGCCGAGAGCCGCGCCTCGATCTCACGCCTCTGCTGCGAGGTGTAGCCACCCCGGTATGGCGCGATCCGCGCCGCCAGCTCAGGCTTGCCGCGCGCCTCCAGCGATTCGCGGGCGAAGCGCTGGATCAGCTCGATCCCGCGCCGGCTCTTGAGGAAGCAGATCGTCCGCACCCCGTGGGAGACCAGCTCGGCGAGCAGGTCCGCCGCCTCGCCCAGGGCCGAGCGCCGCGTCCCGGTTGCCTTGTCGATCAGTGGCGGGTTCCACATCGCGATCTCGCGGCCGCTGCTCGGCGCACCGTCGTCGTCGATCAATTCGAAGGACGTCCCGACCAGCTCCTCGGCCAGCCCAACCGGGTTAGCGATCGTCGCCGAGGCGAGCAGGAAGCGCGGCTCGGAGCCGTAGGCGCGCGCGACCCTTCGCAGCCGGCGCAGCACGTTGGCGACGTGGGAGCCGAAGACGCCGCGGTAGGTGTGTGCCTCGTCGACCACGACCCAGCCGAGGTTGGCGAGAAAATCGCCCCAGCTCTTGTGGTGGGGCAAGACGCCAACGTGCAGCATGTCCGGGTTGGTGAGGACGAGGTTGCTGCGGCGGCGGATCGCCGGCCGCTCCTCGCGCGGCGTGTCGCCGTCGTAGATCGCCTCGCGCAGGCCGGGCGGGTGCAGGGTGCCCAGCTTGCGAGCCTGGTCCTGGGCCAGCGCCTTGGTTGGATAGAGGTAGAGGGCGCGGCGCTTGGAGTCGCGTGCAATTCCGTCAAGCACCGGCAGGTTGAAGGCGAGGCTCTTGCCCGAGGCGGTGCCGCTCGTAATCACGAGGTTGGAGACGGCCGACGCCTCCAGCGCCTGGCGCTGGTGCGAGTAGAGGCGCTCGACGCCAGCCCGCTTCAGCGCCTCGGCAAAGCCGGGATCGAGCGAACTCGGCAGCGCCACCGTCCGCGCCTTGCGCTCATCCTCGCTGGACTCGGCGACGATCCGCCCGTCGCGCCGAGCCGGCTCCAGCGCAACCGACCACGGCGCCTCCAGAAGGCTCTTTGCCATCACGAGACCCCCCGCCGACGGGACGAAATCCTCGGCGATGCCGAGGATTTCGTCCCGTCGGCCTCGGGTCTCGTGATGCGACTGGCGACTCTGGTCGCTTGTAGTGAGCTGCGGTCGTGGATGCGGAGGATGTCGGCACCGCCGCGCACCGCTAGCGCCACTGCGGCAACGGTCCCCCACTCTCGCGCACCCGCCGGTAGCCGCTCCTCCCACGAGCCGGCCAACACAGCCCCGATGAAGTCCTTACGCGAGAGCGAGACGTAGAGCGGCAGCCCCAGCGCGCACAGCTCGGGAAGCCGCCGCAGAACCTCCAGGTTCTGCTCGGTGTTGAGGTCGAAGTCGAGTCCGGGGTCGATGGCGATCTGCTCCTCGCTTACCCCAAGTCTCTGAGCCACCTCGACTCTCCCCCCCAGCCAAGCCTTCATCTGCTCGACCACGTCGTCGTACTCAGGCGCCGGCCGGTCGACTCGCGGCGGTCCCTCGATGTGCATCAACACATAGCCGCACCCCGTCTCCGCCACCAGCTCGAACATCTCCTCGCAGCCTCCGGAAATGTCGTTGACGGCAACCGCCCCGGCCCCCAGCGCCGCCCGCGCTACCTCGACCGAGAAGGTGTCGGCCGAGAGCGGCACCCCGGCCCCAGCCAGCCCCTCAATAGCCGGCACCAGCGCCGCTGCCTCGACCTCGGCCGGAACCGGCGGCCCGCTTTTAGCCGCCACAGCCCCCACATCCAGCATGTCGAATCCGGCCTTGACCAACCCCAAGCCATCCTCAACCGCCCGCTCCGGCGTAACGCTGCGAGCTCCCTCGAACATCGAGTCGGCAGTCACGTTGACGATCCCCGCAGCAACAGGCTGCGCAAGCTCCACCACCCGATCGGACAACCGCCACCTCATACCGCCGCCCCTCGCGCGGGTGGCACGGGGGAAGGGGGGTCGAGGACGGACCGTGGCCCGCCCGCAGCGCCCCCCTTCCCCCGTGACAGGACCCGCGCGCCGATCTGCATAAGCCCTAGTCCATCCCGCATCCGGCTACCGTAGCGACCGCACCATGCCCCTGCGATGCGTCTACACCGATCTCGACGGAACCCTGCTCGGCAAGGGCTCCTCCCTCTTCCGTGACGCCGAGGGTGCCTTCTCGCTGGCCCAGTCGCGCGGCCTCGAGGCCTGCCACCGAGCCGGGGTCGAGGTCGTGATTATGTCGGGACGGCGCGAGCCGCAGGTGCACGAGTGCGCCCGCCTGATGGGCCAGACCTCCTACATCTACGAGGCCGGCTGTGCCTTCGCGATCGATGGCGAGACGACGCTTTTGACCGGCGACCTCGTCCCTGACGAGGACGGCACCGTCTACGAGAAGATCGAGCAACGCGGCATCCCGAAGTTGCTCTTCGAGCGCTTCGGCGGGCGGCTTGAGTACCACGCCCCGTGGCACACCGGCCGCATCCTCTCCCACCTCTTCCGCGGCAAGGTCGACGTCGCGGAGGCCAACCGGCTGCTCGAGGCCGAGGGACACGACGACCTGCGCCTGCTCGACAACGGCGCGATCGGCCGCGAGATGCCCGCAGTCGAGGGGCCCACCCATGCCTACCACCTCGTCCCCAAGCTGGTCAGCAAGGCCGGTGCCGTAGCCGCCCACGCCCGCGTCCGCGGCTACGACCCGGCCGATTGCATCGCCGTCGGCGACTCGGTCGAGGACCTCGAGGTCGCCGCCGCGGTTGGGCGCTTCTTCGTCGTCGCCAACGGCCCCGAACGCGACCCCGGCCTGCGCGCCGCCATGCCTTCCTGGGACAACGTCACCGTCACTGAGGGCGCGATGGGCGACGGCTTCTACGAGGCGATCGTCTCAACCCTGATGGAGCGTCGCTAGAGCGCTCAACCCGCTTCCGGTGCGCTTTATCCCGGCATAGGGATAAGGGAACACCGGAACGCTGCTCCTAGGGATCGAGGCCTCGGATCCGCCGCGCCTCTCGCACCTGGGCACCCTTGCCGGCGCCCAGGGGGACCTGGGGACCGAAGCTGTGCGGGTCAGTGCGCGGGTGGCGCAACCGGCTCGCCACGGCCCGCCCCAGCTCGCGCAGCTGGAATGCCCGCTCACTCTCCATCCGCCGCGTCAGCTCCTCCTGCTCGTGCGAAGCCCGCTCAGCGTATGAGTTACGACGCATCGCCGAGGGCAACTTGAAGCAGGTGAGCGCCCACGAGCAGGCAAACGAGGCTCCCGCGGCCAGGGCACGCTCGGTGAACTCCGTGTCCGGGGCCGCCTCGATCTCGCGGTAGTCGCGCCAACCGCCGATGCGCTCGGTCAGGTCCCGCCGGTGCAGGAGCGAGCTTGGGGCCAGGTGGCCTCCCGCGTAGCCGCTTGCGGTAAGGCCGGTGACGTTCCTCATCCCGCTGCGGGGCGGACCGATCACCTCGGTGAGTGAGAAGGCGACATCGGCACCGGTCTGCCGTTGCGCCGCTACGAGCCGCACCAGGTGGTCCGAGGCCCAGAGGTCGTCATGGCCGAGGTAGGCGATCAGCTCGCCGCGCGCCATCGCGATCCCATCGTTGTTGGGCAATGACTGGCTGCCGGCGTTGCTGTCGCGGTTGTGCCAGCGGATCCGCGGATCTCTGAACGCCCCGACGATCGCCTCGGAGTCGTCCGTGCAGCAGTCGCCAACGACGATCAGCTCCCAGCACGGGTACTGCTGAGCACGCACCGAATGGACCGCCCAGCGCAGCACCTCGGACCAGTTGTAGGTCGCCGTGACGATGCTGACCAGCGGCGGGTCGTCGACTCGCGGAGCCGACCGCACCGCGTTGACGAGCGCATGGCGGACTCCGGCGGCGCGCCGCAGGGTCGAGGCCGCCCGGCTCACGCCGGTTCAGAGCTCGAAGCGGTAGGGGATCCGCTCGGTGTCGAGCGGCAACCGGGTCTTGTCGGGATTCTCGTAGTCGTATGGCGCAGTCGGGAAGTTGATCATCCGCGAATCGACCGCACCGACGTTGTGCACCGCGTGCCAAACGCCCCGCGGGATCAGCAGCAGACTGCGATGGTGCTCGTCGAAGTAGAGCTCGGTGAGGCGGCCATGCGTAGGCGATCCCGCGCGGTCGTCGTACATCACCCACTTCACCGTCCCCCCGGCAAGGAACAGCCGGTCGTCGTAAGTCTCGTGCAGGATCCAGCCCTTGACCGCCCCGGGCCGGATCGTCACCTCGTAGGAGTAGACCATCGGCTCGTCGCTGAAGCCCCAGCGCGGGTCGTAGGCGACGCAGACCGTGCCGCGGTCGTCGGCGATCGTGCGCGCCTCGCGGATCCGCACACCGTCGATCAACTCGCGGCGGGCGCCGGCCTCGGTGGCCAGCTGAACGTCCTTTCGCGGCGTGTCACCCGGCGACGTGCCGCCCTCCCCGCGACGGCGCAGGGCCGGGTCCGCCCCGCGCCAGTCGAGTTGGCCGTCGCCGTCGGTCACCTGCTCCACAGGGAAGAGCCTATCCGTGCCCCGCCTCCCAAACCACGCCCGAGGCAGGGCCTCCGGGCGTCTAGTATCGATTGCCCACGACGTCGATCAGGGAAGGAGTGCCTCTTGTCGCAGGACACCGCGACCGTTGCCGAGCAGGAGTATCTGGAGATCATGTTCTGGCTGGAGGAGGCCGGGCTGCCGATGACGGGCGCCAATATCGCCCGCGCGATGCAGCTCTCGCCCCCCACCGTGCACGAGATGATTGGCCGCCTCATCGACGACGGCTACGTTGCGCGCCAGGCCGATAAGTCGCTCGAATTCACCGAGTCCGGCCGCGAGCACGCCAGCCACATCGTCCGCCGCCACCGCATGATCGAGCGCTTCCTCACCGATGTCCTCGGCATCCCCTGGGACGAGGTGCACGAGGAGGCCGAGCGGATCGAGCACGCGATGTCGCCGGTGCTGGAGGAGCGGATGCGCGCCGCGATCGGCGACGCGACCACCTGCCCCCACGGCCACCCGATCGTCGAGGGCGCGCGGGAGCAGGGCGCGCTGCTCTCCGACGTCGAGCCCGGCGCCAAGGTCCACGTGCTGCGCTTCGAGAACGAGGCCGAGGAGCTGCTGCACTACCTAAAGGACGCCGGCCTGCACCCCGGCCTCGAGGGAACCGTCGAGAGCTCCGGTGAGGAGGGCGTCACGATCGCCTCCACCGACGGTTCTCACCGAGTTTCCCGCAGCGTCGCCGAGACGGTCTCGGTCCGCGCCGACCCAGCGCCGCCGCCGCGGGCGACGATCCCCGAGCAGCTGGTCCTCTCAAACGACCGCTACGGCCGCTGAGCGGGGGGCCTAGGCTCAGAACCTTTTCTGAGCCTAGAAGGCGCCGATGCCCTTGGGCGTGCCGACCCCGGTCGGCCCGTCGTAGCCGACTACGCCTTTGCACATGATCGTCGAGCAGGTCCCGTTGGAGCCACTCGTCACGTCGTGCAAGACCGTCGAGTTCCCCAGGAAGCCATAGAGACCAGAGGCGGCCGAGGTTTTTTCGGGGAGCCCGCCCGCGAGCGCGTACACGGCGGCGATCAGTGGCGAGGAGAGACTCGTCCCGCCCACTTGGAACCAGCCTGAGCGGCCCTGGTACCTGACGTTGTCGTAAACCGCCGCTCCCGTACTTGGGCTCGCGTCCGCGGCGACATCAGCCGTGCCGCGCTTGCCGGCGCAAGCGGAGAGGAAGCTCTGCCACGCCGGGGCCGTGACGTAGAGACTGCAACCGCTGCCGGCACCACTCCAGGCGGTCTCACCCCCGTACGTGTTGCCGGCCCCGACCGTGAGCGTCGTGCCCCCAACGGTGATGACGTAGGGCGAGGCGGCCGGGAAGCCGAATGAGCCATAGCCGTTGTCGCCCGAGGCGACGGTGACGGCGATCCCGGGATGGTTGTAGGCGGAGTCGCTCACCTCAGAGGAGTACTCTGAGCCGCCGTAGCTGTTGGAGATCTCCGTCGCCCCTAGTTTCGCCGCGGTGTTTACCGCGGCGGCCAAGTTGCTGAGGCTGGCGGAGCTTGCCTCGACCAGCAGGATCTTGCAGTTCGGGCAGACCGCATGGGCGACCTCGACATCGAGAGCGATCTCCAGCGCCCAGCCGCTGTTTGCCTGCGGGTAGGGACCTGCGTTGCCGCTCTGGTTCACCTTGCGGAAGCAGGGGTTGGCAGCGTTGCAGAGCGGCAGCCCGAACTGGGTGCTGTATGTGTTGAGGTCACTGGTGATGTTGGGATCGTCGTAGGCGTCGACGATCGCGATCGTCTGCGTGGTCGGAGCCGCGGCCGGGAGGCCGTAGGCGCCTCGGAACTGAGCCGGCCCGTACCCCTTCGGAGCTGAAACCGCCTTCGGTGTCCCCTGCGCATCGGTGACGACGTGCGCATGACAGCGGGCGGAGCCGGCCGCAACCGGTCCGGGGCAGACGGGCTTCTGCGATGCGGCGCCAGCCGTCGCCGCGGCAAGCGCCAGGAAAGCGGCTACCGCCAACACCGTGACCACGGACTCGATCCGAAACCTGCGTGCGCTCAACCCGATCCCCGCCTTCTCGTAGTAGTGACGCCGGAATCCTAGACGGAACGCGCGAAACCGGTGCGAAAAATTCGTCTAGGTGGGCGAACTCGCGCGCACGCGGTCCAGCGCCCGGGCGATCCGGGCGACACCCTCGGGTATCTGCTTCGGCGGCACGCTGGCGAAAGAGAGGCGAAGGCTGTTGGTGCCCCCATCGATCATGAAGTCCGGGCCGGCGACGAAGGCGACGCCCTCACCCTTTGCCTCGGCCAGCAACACTGTCGTGTCTGTACCTTCGGCGAGATCAAGCCAGAGGAAGTAGCCCCCACCCGGGACGACAAACTCGGCCTCGGGGATCTGCTCGTGCAGCGCCGCGACCAGCGCATCGCGACGATCGCGCAGCGCACCCTTAACGAACGCGATGTTGGCGTCGAGGCCGCCGGAGCGACACAGCTCCAGCACCACGGCCTCGGCCAGCATGTTGGGTGAGATGTAGGTCTCGTTGGCCCGCTTTGCCAGCGCGGCGATCTCCGCGGCCGGACCGGCGAGGTAGCCGACCCGCACGCCGGGGCTGACCGTCTTCGAGAAGGAAGAGGCGTGGATGACCCGACCGGTACGGTCGATCGAAAGCATCGTCTCCAGCGCCTCACCCTCGAAGGGAAGCTCGCGGTAGGGGTCGTCCTCAAAGATCCAGAAGCCATGCTCGGCGGCGAGCTCGACCAGCCGCACGCGCTTCTCGGCCGAGAGCGTGCAGCCTGCAGGATTGTGGAAGTTGGGGATGATGTGGGCGAGCTTGATCGGCCCCTCCGCCAGCGCCGCTTCGAAGGCGGCCAGGTCCAGCCCGTCGTCCTCCAGCGCCACCGGCACCAACTCGACCCCAAGCCGCTGCAGCATCAGCAGGGTCCGGTCATAGGTCGGCTGCTCGACAACCACCCGGTCGCCCGCCTCAAGCAGGTGCTCGAACAGCATCCACCCGGCCTCCAGTGACCCGTTGGCCACCATCACCTCCGAGGCATCCAGCCCCCCGTGCCGCTCGGCGATCCACGCACACAGCCCCGGGTGCCCGATCCCTGTCCCGTAGGAGAGCGCCTTTTCCCAGTCCTCAGCAAGCGCAACCGCCGCCGCATCCCGCACAGCCTCCCTCGGCAGGATGTCGGCGCTAGGCGCCCCGCGAGCAAAAGAAATCGTGTCAGCAGCCATCGCCAGCGAGCCTAGCAACGCCCGAAGGCCATCGAATTGCTGCCAAGGGGGAGAACCCAGGGCGTGTCTGAGCTTAAGGGTGCATATGACCCCGAAAGCTCAGACACGCCAGCGGAGGAGGAGAGACCGGGAGCGGGAATTGGCCCGGCTGGCCACTCGTCAACATGGGGTCGTCTCGCGGCCCCAGCTGCTTGCGCTCGGCTTTGGGGATGAGGCGATCAAGACGCGACTTGATGCGATGAGGCTCCAGGCGCTTCACCGCGAGGTCTTCGCGGTGGGACATTCACGTCTCGGTGAGGCGGCGCGGAGATGGGCTGCCGTCCTTGCTTATGGAGAGACGGCACTGCTGAGCCACCGCAGCGCGGCGGCGCTCTGGGGGCTGGCTCGCCAGCGCTCCTCGCTGATCGACATCACCGCTGAGATGGGACGCCAGGGAATCTGTCGGCGCGAGGGGATCTTCATCCATCGTGGTCGCCTACACCCGGAGGACCGCGCCGTTCGCACTGGGATTCCTGTTACCACGGTGGCCCGCACGCTCTTCGACATGGCTGAATTCGTCAGCCTCAAGCGACTCGAATCAGCCTGGGAGGAAGCCGACCGGCTCGGCTTGCTGGAACTGCGGGAGGTCGAGCGCGTCTGCGAGCGCGGCTATGGCCGGCGCGCCCTGCGGCCGATCCGGCGCCTGCTCGCCGAGGCCCGTGCCGCGACGATCACCCGCTCGCCGCTCGAGGACGACTTCGCCGCCTTCTGCCGAGACCGTGGTCTGCCCACCCCGTCGTTCAACACGACCGTGCTCGGTTTCGAGGTCGACGCTCTCTGGCCACGCCAGCGACTCGCCGCCGAGCTCGACAGCTGGGAATTCCACGGCCACCGAGCCGCCTTCGAGCGGGACCGGGCGCGGGACTCTGCTCTCCAGGTGGCCGGCTATCGGATCATTCGCGTTACCTACCGGCGCGTCCACTCCGAAGCCGACAAGCTCGCCGCAGAGATCAGAGTGCTGCTGGGTCTCACCTAGCAAAGCCCGACCTATACTCACGCGGATGGTTGGGGCGTTGGGAGGCTTCCAGAGGCGAGCGCTGCTTCTTGCGGCTGTCTTCTACCTCATCGGTTCAGTTGCCGCAGCGGGCTTGCTGAACTCTGCGGATGCTGCTGCGCCCGGGGCGTCCTCTCGGCGAATGCTGCTTCGCTTGCACGACCTCCCGCCCGGGTACATCGGCAATCTGGTCTCCGCGGAGACGGGGCCTCTGGACCAGTGCGACTACCTGCACCCGGCGGAACCGCAACCGATGCTTGCGGCCTTCATCGACCAATACTCGCCAAGGGGATGCTTCGGCATCTATGTCCGCCTCTACAGGGTGCCCGGATCCCTGCCCGCGCCGCCGGTGGTGGGAACGGGGGCGCTTGACGCAGGAAGCGTCGAGGCGGCTGAAGCCGGCCTCGCGGTGGCGCCGGAACTGATCAGCCACATCACCGAGGATCTGGTGCCGGAAGAGGTAGCACCCACCAAAATCATCGGGGACGCCACCCGTCTTCTCCACTGGAAGAAAGTACCCAGCCTCTTCAAACCCGGCTCCTCGTCCGGCTCATTTCTCGCCTGGCGCTCCGGGAGCGTTCTGGCCACGGTGTTCGTCGACGGATTTCGACTCGCCGCGGACGACCGGATCGCGGCCGAACTCGCCCGCATCCAGCAGTCGCGCATCGAACACCCGACCCCCTACACGGCAGCCGAACGCGACGACACCGAGGTCCCGCTCGAAGATCCCGCCCTGGAGGTTCCCGTCTACTGGCTGGGACGACACTTCGCTCCGGAACACGGGTTGTCGTCGCTGCAGCTCTTGGACACGAGATCGGTAACCCGCGCCTCGCCACACGTCCCACGCGCAAGTCTCCTCTACAGCGACCACCGCAATCTCAACCACGCCGAAACGGTCTATCTCAATCTGTGGTCGCTGCGACAGTGGAAACAACTAAAGGGGAGCCCAGGCAAGCTTCCCGCCTCCCTCCGCTGCGCGACGCCAACCAGGCTGAAGCTGCCCCGTGGTCATGCGCTGATTTACAGAGGATTTGAGGGAACCCGCAGACCCTGCCCGGCTCGACACAGAGGTAGCTACGCAGCCCGGGTCTACCTTGGGCGGGTCGTGATCACAATCGAAACTGGGTCGATCTGCGCTGTCTGCTTCGGCGCTGGGAATGGTCCCTACGACTCCCTTGCGGGGATGAAGGCGCTGGTGAAAGGCCTGGCGCCGCGGTTGCAGCCAACCGCCCCGGCATTCCGCAGCCGCTAAAGCCCGCGTAGGACTTCGACGGCGATCTTCGCCGTCTCGGTCGGACTTTCTCCGACCCGCACGCCCTTGGCTTCGAGCGCGTCCTTCTTTGCCTGCGCGGTGCCCGAGGAGCCGGAAATGATCGCCCCGGCGTGGCCCATCTGCTTGCCGGGCGGCGCCGTGAAGCCGGCGATGTAGGCGACCACCGGCTTGGAAATCTCGGCGGCGATGAACTCGGCCGCCCGCTCCTCGGCGTCGCCGCCGATCTCGCCGACCATCACGATCAGCTCGGTCTCGGGATCGGCCTCATACAGGGTCAGGATGTCGATGAAGTCCGAGCCGATGATCGGGTCACCGCCGATGCCGACGATCGAGGAGTTGCCCTCGCCCGCCTGCTTCAGCTCGTTACCGATCTGGTAGGTCAGCGTGCCCGACTTGGAGACGACGCCGATCTTGCCCGGATCGAAGAACTGCGCCGGAATGATGCCGACGTTGGCCTTGCCGGGCGAGAGCGCGCCGGGGCAGTTCGGTCCGATCAGCCGCACCCCGGCCTCCTTCGCCTTCCAGTAGGTCTTCAGCATGTCGAGGACCGGGATCCCCTCGGTGATCGCGATCACCGTCTCCACACCGGACTCGATCGCCTCGTCGATCGCCGGCGCGGCGAAGCGCGCTGGCACGAAAATCATCGAGGTGTTAGCCCCCCGCTGCTCGACCGCGTCGGCGATCGAGTCGAAGATCGGTACGCCCTCGACGTCCTGCCCCGCCTTGCCGGGAGTGACGCCGGCGACGAGGTCGGTCCCGTAGGCGCGGTTGCGCAGCCCGTGGAAGGAGCCCTCACGACCGGTCAGACCGGAGACGACGAGCTTGGTCTCGTTGCCGACGATGATGCTCATGCGCCACCCGCCAGCTCGACGACCCGACGTGCCGCACCGAGCATCGTCGTCTCCTGGTGCAGGTTGGGAAGGTCAGCCTCAGCGAGGATCTTCAAACCCTCCTCGGAGTTAGTGCCGTCGAGGCGCACGACCAGCGGCAGCTTCAGGTCCATCTGCGCGGAGGCGGTGACGATCCCGTTGGCGATCTCATCGCAACGGGTGATGCCACCAAAGATGTTGAAGAGGATCGCCGTGACCTTCTCGTCCGAGGTAATCACGGTCAGCGCGTCGACGATTGCCTCCGCCTTGGAGCCGCCACCCGCGTCGAGGAAGTTGGCCGGCGCGCCACCCGCCTGGGCAACAACATCCAGTGTCGACATGCAGAGCCCCGCGCCGTTGGCGAGGATGCCGACGTTGCCGTCGAGCTTGACGTAAGTGAGGCCCTTCTCCTTCGCCATCGCCTCCTGCGGGTCGTCCGCGGTATCGGCGATCTCGGCCAGATCCTGGTGGCGGAAGAGCGCGTTGCCATCGATCGTCACCTTGGCGTCGAGGGCGACCACCTCGCGGCCGGCGGTGACGATCAGCGGGTTGACCTCGATCAAGTTCGCGTCCTCAGCGCTCGCCACCTCGGCCAGCTTCGCCAGCACCTCGGCAGCCTGGTCGCGCACGTCCTCGTCGAGGCCCGCGGCGTCGATGATCGGCCGCGCCGCGGCAGTGTCGAACGGCTGAGTGGGGTCGATATGGCGCTTGACCAGCGCCTCGGGGTCCTCCGCGGCGACCGCCTCGATGTCCATCCCACCCTTGGCGGAGACCATCGCCAGCAGCTTCTTCTCGCCGCGGTCGAGGATCACCGAGGCGTAGTACTCCGAGGCGATATCGGAGCCGCCCTCGATCCAGACCTGATCGACCGGGAACGGACCCTCGCCGTGCGGTCCGACGATGTCCATGCCGAGGATCGCGTCGGCATGGGCGCGGGCCTCCTCGGCATCCTGGGCGATCTTGATCCCGCCGGCCTTGCCGCGGCCGCCGATCAGGACCTGGGCCTTGATTGCGCAGGGGTAGCCGATCCGCCCCGCGGCGGCGAGCGCATCGTCAACTGTGGAGGCGACCTCGCCACTCGGCACGGCGATGCCGTGCTTGGCGAACAGCTGCTTGCCCTGATACTCGAGGAGGTCCATGGGGGAGGCGCGCCGCTTGGCGCGGGCGGCAGCCTATCCCACCTTTCAAGAGCCGCGACGCCTGCCTGCTGAGCGATTGGCATAATGCGCCGCCGCGCGCCGTGAGTCAGAAGCGAGACCCGCTCATCATCTGCTGACTTGCGGGACTCGCAAAGCGAACTCCCTTATGCCTCTTCCTAGCCTCAAATCGATCAAACTGGTGACCACCGACTGCTACGGCACCCTGATCGACTGGGAGAAAGGCATCATCGACGCCTGCCGCAAAGAGGCCGAGAAAGACGGCTTCAGCTTTGAGGAAGGCCCCTTCCTGGCCCGCTTTATGGAAGTCCAGGCAGAAATCATGGCCGGTTCCTACGAGCTCTACGCCGAGGTGATGCGCCGCACGATCGTCAAGGTCGCCGGCGAGCTGGGCTGGGAGATAGAGCCATCGCGTGCCCAGTTCCTGCCCGACAGCGTCGCCTACTGGCTGCCTTTCCGCGAGGCCAACGCAGCGATGGACCGACTCGGCAAACGCTACGAAATCGGCATCGTCTCCAATATCGACGACAAACTGCTTGGTATCTCGCGACGCCACCTGCGCACCGAACTCGACCTCGTCGTCACCGCCCAGCAGGTGCGCAGCTACAAGCCTGATCCAGTGCACTTCAAAGAGGCGGCGCGACGGATGGGCGGCAAGAAAGGCTGGGTCCACATCGGCTGCAGCTACGACAACGATGTCGGCCCGCTGCTGAAAATGAAAGTGCCAGTGATCTGGGTCAACCGCCACGGCGAGAAACTAGAAGGGCGCAAAGCCCCCAGCGCCACGGTTAAAACGTTCCGCGACGCCGTCAAAAAGCTCGGCGCGTCCTGAGCGATCTCTAGCGTTTCGCAACTTCGGCGGGTGCCGTTGTTTCGACCATAAGTCGGCACCGCCTAACCACTCATGTATCGGCTGTCACAAAGCAGGGCGCACAGCGCCAAGCTCGTCGTCGCGGCAGGATTGCTCGCGCTGCTCTGCCTGCTCGCGGCCACCGGCCATCCTCCCGCGTCTGCAGCCACCCCAACGCGACCCAGCTTCGTCGTAATCCAGACCGACGACCAGACCCTTGGCGAGCTCTACGCCAGTTTCGGCCACCCGCGGCTGCAGGCAATGCCGAACACGCTCAACCTGATCGCCAAGCGGGGCGAGACGTTCAACAACTACTACGTCTCCTACCCGCTCTGCTGCCCGTCGCGGGTCAGCCTGCTCACCGGCCGCTACTCCCACAACAACGGCGTCAAAGGCAACGTTCAGCCCAACGGCGGCTACTTCGGCTTTTCCTTCCGTGCCGCCTACAAACACAACCTCGCCGTCTGGCTACAGGACGCCGGCTACCGCACGATCCACGTCGGCAAGTTCCTCAACGGCTACGGCGACGAACCGTATGACAACGGGACCACCATCCCACCCGGCTGGAGTGCCTGGCACACGGTGGAGAAAGCTGACACCACCCACTACTACTACGGCTACTCGCTCAACGACAACGGGCAAATCGACGGACCCTTCGGCGACTCGGGTAGTTGGGAAACTCGCGAATACGGCGCCCGCGACGACATCGGCTGCCCCTTTGCCCCGACAAACGGGCTGCCCTGCTACTACGAGACCGACACGCTGACGAACATCGCCACCGCGGAGATGCAGGGGACCTCGCCGGAACAGCCGTTCTACCTCCAGCTCGACTACACCGCCCCCCACGGTGACTTTCGCCACCCGGCGGGACCGGAGCCGGCGCCGCGTCACAACGAATGGTTCAAGGGGGCACCGTTCCCACACAGCCGCTCCCAGGGCTTCGATGAGGGCAACGTCAGCGACAAGCCGCGCTTCATTCGCGAAGCTCCGTACCTCTCGCTCAGCGATATCCATACCTACCGCGTCTACTACGACAAGGCGCTCGAGTCGCTGCGCTCGATCGACGACGGCGTCAAGCAGGTGATCGACACCCTGGGCTCGCTGCACCGCCTGCGCAACACCTACATCATCTTCACCTCCGACAATGGCTTCTTCTTTGGCGAGCACCGCTTGATCGGCGGCAAGTTCCTCGCCTACGAGCCCTCCACGCACCTGCCGTTCCTGATCCGCGGGCCGCACATCCGCCCCGGCAGCGAATCGAATGAGGTGGTGGGCAACATCGACATCGCCCCAACCGTGCTCGAACTAGCCGAAGCGAAAGCCGACAAGAGCATCGACGGCCGCTCGATGGTGCCGTTCATGCACGACCCCAACCTGCGCACACTGCGCCCATACCTCTTCGAGTCCTTCGTCGAATCCTCAGACGTCGATGAACAGGGTGCGATCGCCGAACCCGGCGACCAAAGCGGCAGGACATCAGCCAAGGGGCGAAGCGCGACCGCCTCGCTCCTCGCCCCCCCGAAGGACTACGAGGGGCTCCGCCTCGGGCCCTACAAGTACATCGCCTGGCCTGACGGCGAGAAGGAGCTATACGACCTCGAAAAGGACCCCTACGAGCTCAACAACATCGTCCGCATCCCCAACTACTTCCCGGTCCGCAACTTCCTCCACCACGAACTGCTGAACCGGCTCGAGGACTGCGTCGGGCGCACCTGTCGTGAAGAAGCATCGGAAATCCCGCTGACGCGCAAGGAACGGCAACAGGTGATTCGTCAGAAGAAGAAGGAGCGGCGCGAAAAACAGCAGAAAGGCTGAGCGCTACTCGATCACGGCGAGGACGTCGCCGCTCGAGACGGCAGCACCCTCTGCGACGTTCAAGGAAGTGACCTTGCCAGCTCGGTGGGCGACTATCTCGTTCTCCATCTTCATCGCCTCGATCACGCAGATCAGGTCGCCCTCGCCCACCTCCGCGCCCTGCTCTACGGCAACCTTAAGCACGGTGCCCTGAAGAGGCGAGGGGAGGGACTCGCTGGAGGCAGCACCGGCGCCGCCCGCCTTGCGCTCCCGCTTCGGTGGCTTCTTGCCGGCGGCTGTCGGCGCGCCTGTACTGCCGCCGGCCTCGCCGATCACCTTGACATCGAAGAGCTTGCCGGAGACCTCGACCTTGTAGTCGCGGGTCACGACCTCGGCCCCCTCCTCCGTCGCCGCGGGAGGATCGGCGGTCTCGGGCGCTGTCGTCTTCAGCCAGTCGCGGTCTTCCATCAGGTCGCGGCAGGTCTCGCCTCCAACCCACTGCTCAGTGGCGAGCAGGGCCTTGTGGAAGGGGATCAGCGTGGTCAGGCCACCGATCTCGTACTCGTCCAGGGCACGCAGCATGCGCCGGGTTGCGTGCTCGCGATCGACATCCCAGACGATCAGCTTGGCGACCATCGGGTCATACATCGGCGTCACCTCGGAGCCGGCCTCAACGCCGGAGTCAACGCGGACACCGGGGCCCGCCGGCTCGCGGTAGGTCGTGATCGCACCGGGCGCGGGGGCGAATTTCTTGTGCGCGGCCTCGGCGTTGATCCGGCACTCGATCGACCAACCGCGCAGCTGCACGTCCTCTTGGGCGACCGATAGTGCCTCGCCGACAGCGACGAGGACCTGCTCGCGGACGATGTCGATCCCGCTGACCATCTCGGTCACACAGTGCTCGACCTGCACCCGGGTGTTCATCTCGAGGAAGAAGTACTCATCACCAACCTGCATCCCCTCGACCGTGCCGGCGCCGCGGTAGCCGACCGCCGCGGCCGCGTCGGTGGCGATCTTGCCGATCCGCTCGCGCATCTCGGCATCGACGTGGGGACCGGGCGCCTCCTCGATCACCTTCTGGTGACGGCGCTGGACCGAGCAGTCGCGCTCGCCGAGGTGGATCACGTTGCCGTGCCCGTCAGCAAGCACCTGGACCTCGACGTGGCGGGGGTCCTCGAGGTAGCGCTCGACGTAGACGCGCGAGTCGGAGAAGAACTTCTCGCCTTCACGGGCGGAGCCCTCGAAGGCCTCCTCCAGGTCGTCCGGCGTCATCGCCACGCGGAAGCCCTTGCCACCGCCGCCACCCGCGGCCTTGCAGGCGACCGGGTAACCGGCTTCCTCGGCCTGCTTGCGAGCCGCCTCGATATCGGCCGCGGCCTCGGTGGCGCCGGGCACGATCGGCACTCCGGCCTCGGCCATGATCTCGCGCGCCTTGGTCTTCGACCCCATCGCTTCGATCGCCTCGGGCGGCGGGCCGATGAAGACAACCCCAGCCTCGGCGCAAGCACGGGCGAAATCGGCGTTCTCGGCGAGGAAGCCATAGCCGGGATGGATCGCTTCGGCCCCCGCCTCCTTGGCCGTGTCGATGATCTTGGCGATGTTGAGGTAGCTCTCAGCCGGGACTGCGGGCCCGATCAGAAAGGCCTCGTCGGCCTCGCGCACGTGCGGCGCGTCGCGATCGATCTCAGAGTAGACAGCGACCGAGCCGATGCCCATCTCCTTGAGCGTGCGGGCGACGCGGATGGCGATCTCGCCTCTGTTCGCTATGAGGACCTTCTGGAACACGGCGGCGCAGTCTATTCATGAGGCGGACGGGAAGAGAGGAGACGGGGATGGCCCTGGCCTGACAAATCGCGCGCTAATT
>Ga0163161_10000191_pt1 | contig 56291 bp, 42 predicted proteins | sample S45metaG_FD_129847 | JGI IMG/M metagenome (GOLD analysis project Ga0163161, IMG submission 129847) | Switchgrass rhizosphere microbial communities from Kellogg Biological Station, Michigan, USA - S4-5 metaG | ecosystem: Host-associated > Plants > Roots > Rhizosphere > Soil | place: USA... | reverse complement strand
GGTTAATCATGGAGATGATGATGTACCTTTACCAGAATTAACTTATTGTATGAGTACTAAATGGGCACCTATTACAAATCCAATTGGTCTTATGCACTATATCAAAGAAGAAGTTATGTCTAGGGACCCTTCATCTCAATTATTTATTCAATCACAATCTACTTGTTGGTCAGCAGTTTGTAATGGCGATAAACGATTAGGTGAACGTACACATTTATTAACTACTGATCTTATAGATGTTGAATGTCCATTACCAGATAAAGTGACTGTATGTTCTGTTACTAATAATATTTTTGATTCTACTGATATTGATTTAAAAGGTCAAAAAGTCAATCAATATTGTGGTAATGATCCAGGAACTGATGACCCGCCACCTGGAGGTGGGGGCGGGGGAGGTAATATTATTGATGATGCTTTGGCTTATATAAAACCATTTACAGATTGGGTAATGGAAAGTCCATTAAATATGACAATAGTAGGAATGGGTGTCGTTGGTATTTTGATTTTAGTATCTACACTTTTTAGTTCAGCTCCCTCATTTGATGATGATCATGATGATGATAATAATTTCAGAGATAACAATAATAATAATAACAATGACTATTACTATTACCGTTATCGGCAAGATTTAAAGAGAGAGAAAATACGCGAGACAAAAGAAAAAAAACGTATTACCAGTAAAAAAAAATCGTCCAAGAAGAAGAAGAAGAAAGTAGAAAAGAAATAAATTGACTTTTATTTACTTGTTTGTATGTATGTAGAATCGCTATACATTTATATATTATAATATAATACAATTCATACATCGAAGTATTTTATCCAAGAGTTCTATAGCTCTCGGATGATAGAGAGACAGGCTTATATAATGTAGGTCCTGGGTTCAATCCCTTTATTTAAAATGTAAGCGCCCTGGATAATTTATTTTTGTTGATATGTGTGATAAAACATCCATCATCTATAATAAACATACATACATATATGAGTATTTTCCATATGATGGCTCCTGTAGCTCAGCTGGTAGAGCGACAGGCTTATGTCCTGCAGGTCGTGGGTTCAATCCCCACCAGGAGCATTACTGACGAGGATAAGAATTATTTTTTAAAAAAAAAAATCAAACAAAAAAACAAAACAAAACAAAAACAAAACACATCATACAAATACAAAAATAAAGCAACTTGGTAAGATTAATAAGATTATAAGATTATTCAAAATTGCCACTACTATTACTTTACCACAAAATATATGTTACATTCGTTCTATACTGTTGTTGCCCATATAATTAATTTTTTATTACAATAATTTTATTATTTATGACTTGACGTATATTGTAATAAACAACAAAAAACACTGTATGCTCATCTCAAATCAAACGGGGGCAACTCTCTGCTATCTTTACGATCATCTTTATTTTGATAAATGTTAAGATCCATGGTGCTCGCAAAAGAGGCTGGTATTGTGTTGTTTACATGCGGTTGAATTTGTTGAGCAAGTGAACTTTTACTTCCAACTTCGTATCTTTGCAAAAACTTGTGCAAAGCATTTATAACACCTTGATTCCGCTCTTTTTCGTCGCGACTATCTATTTCCAATCTGGTTTCGATAACGTTTTCGTAAAGCATAGGAAAGGGAGGAGAAGAAGATGATGAAGAAGAAGAAGAAGAAGAAGAAATGTGTATCGCGGTCATATTATCTCTTGAGCCTTGCGAAATTGAATTCTGTAAAAGAGAGGGGATATCATTATTTTTATAGTCAACCATAAAAGATATGACATCACCAACAGACATTTTTTCCGTGATTCCGTCACTAACAATCAAAATATCTTCGTATTGAGGATCCCATTTGGCTTTTTGAATATCCGGAACTGAAATAACGGGTTGTTGGCGAACAGAAAACAGAGGAATTTTTTTATGCTTCCAATCACCAATTGCTCTTGACATGGCAAGATTTCCGCTAACGCGTCCTCGAATGACTTTTTCTCCACTGTTTGTAATTCTCTGGAATTCGCCAGGCAAATCAGGTTTGTGATCCAGTGTTTGTGAAATTATATTTTTTGTTCTCTTGTCGTATATGACACAGCAACTATCTCCCACGTTTATAACTGTGACATCAAACAAATTACTTTTATTTTGCGCTTTTCGAATTAATATTGCGCAAAGTGTTGATCCACATTCCATTGTTTTATCGGGGTGTTTTTTATGGAAATCCGCATCCATTTGAATGATTGCCTTTTCGAGTTCATAATGATCAACCATTGGATTTTTACATTCCGAAATAACACGTGGCAATTCAGTCTGCAACATTAATGATACATGGTCACCTCCGTGTCCGTCAAAGACAGCATACATGGATATATCTTTGTGACCCTGTATAACAGGGCAAATACTGTGATAATCTTCCATATATGTTCTCCATCCTTGCATTTCAGCGCATGATATAGATAAACCTTGAGAAGTATCACACCGACGAACAAATTTACTTCGAATAGGTTTAGGTAATATGGATCCCATAACTGCCTGATTGTTTGTTTGTTTATTGTTTATGGAAAATATAAATCGCAGTTGATGGTTGATGTTGTTGTACTATCTTGTGAAAAAGAAAAAATAAGAATTTATTTTTATTTTTGTTTAAAAAGAAAATTCATTTAGATTTACATTAAAGACGTTTACAATGAAACGCCTATCTCACACCTAAGACACCTATCTCACGTCCAAGACACCTAAGTCAATCCAAAAACAATTTTAAATTACAAGTAATTGATTATTTCGATGATTTTGACCCCTCCTCTTTCGTATCCTTATTTTCTTTTGCGGTTGTTGATCTTGATTTTGTTGTGCCTTTTTTGGACAACTGCTTAATTTTATCAGTCCAAACAAATATCGCCTACATTGAAAATTATCTTGCATATTCAAAGCTTCTCTAACAACTTCGCGTGAAAATTGATAAGTAAATGGATTTTTACGACGAATCAATATAGGAATCATAATATGCGTCAATAAAATATAATTTTCCAATGTTTCAATATCTTGAATATCATTGTTTGCATTAAACAATGACGGAGTTCGAATGACGACAGATTGATCATCAGAAATTTTATTACCAAAAACATAAACTTGACTATTTTTTTCATCTGGGAATATAATTGTAGGGAATTGTAAAAATCCTTGGACACAAATGCTAGTTTGGAATTGAAAATGAACAAGATAGTCAACAGGAACTTGAAAGGCATCGAAAGGAATTAGCCACATGTATAGTAATGGTAAAACATGATAACATGTATTTACTATAAAATTAAGGTCAAATTTGGTTACGATAAATATATAGTGAAATTGTGATGCTGCCATTTGAATCAAGTTATTGATTTTAAAATCCAAATTTTGAAGCATAAGTGTTGTTGTAGCGTCCAAAGTTCCAGACAATACTTGTTTACAAATATTTTCAGGAATGAGGCCATCCTCAAACTCTAGCACTAGAAAACGCATATCTTTAAGATTTAAAATTTTCGTTTTCAAATTGACAAGTTTTATTTCAAAGAATAATGAAAGTTATGTTTTGTATCTTGTTTTTTTTTCTGCAGATTCTAAAGTGTGCAGAAATTTCAATAATTATCGATGTTGACATTGACCCTTTTTATCTCGAATATACACACATCAACCAAATGAAACACGTATGATAATATCGCATTGATTGCGTTGATTTTATTTAAGCTACTTTTTTATAATCAACATTTTGCGCCAGCCACAAAGCAGAGAAAAATATAAATAAACTCTTTTATAATTTGATTTATACAAAAATATTGTTTACTATTTAAGTATATATGTGCATCTTTTCAATGCAGAAACAATAATGACAATAACAAAAACATGTATAACTTTCCATCACTGAAAAGTGTAAACGTATTCCCGTGCTCTACGTTTGAATTGATAAGACTTTGCTCTTTTGATGATTTTGATTTTACTTTTTCATCAATTTTCCAAGCTTCCAAAAAAATATCATCATTGTCTTCAAAGTTATCTTCATCATTTTTGACAACAATTACCCATTTGACAGTGTACTGTTTACTGATACATTTTAGAACACGCTTTACTAACCTGTGACGCAATAGCTTGACACCCTCGCATTCTTTTATTTTTTGCCATGTCAGCCCAGACAATTTTCCTACACTTAAAACACGAAAACGTCCATTTCGAAGTTGCTTCTTCTTTTTTAGAAGATCTAAGGAGACAAGAAGACGGGCCAAATTGAGATTCCATTGTCCTGAAATAATAACTAGGTTGTGAATAGCAACGTACAGACCAGTATTTTTACGAATAGATTTCAACAGACGAAAAAATTCTGTTTCCGTTCCAAGAACATTTACCTTACTTTTAAGATGTTCCAATGAAATGTAAAGTTTCTTCCGCCAAGCTGACATACCAGCAGTTGCACGCTCAATGTATCCATCATATTCGCGAAAAGGATACACTTGCAACCCAGGGAGAAGATATCCAACACATTCTTGGGTTTTTTGTATAGCATCGGCAAGGTAGACTCCCATTGTTTTTTGTTTTAATTTTGTTTATTAGTGGACGGATGATGTATAACTGTGCAGAACAAATCGGTTCAAAGAGTAAATGAATCAATGAATTTTTTGTGCAAGTAAAAAGTGAAAAAGTATAATGATAGAAATTTCAATTTTTATAAACGTTAAACGTCTTTCTACAAGCAGACGCCTATATGCAAACAGGCATCCACATCCATGCCGCTTCCAAAAATAATTATCAATAGTTTACAGATAAGGGGACACGATAATTGATAATTGTCTCAAAATGAATAAATATGTTTTTGTATGTTTATGGTTATTTTATCAAAAATTGAGGGCAAAAAAGACAAATGTGCAATATTAGTTTTTTATATTGTTAATTAAATAGGAGTCAAATTCTTGCGAACTTCCATCAATGCTTTTCCCAAACGATTTTCTCCCCTGGTTTTGGTAATATCTTCTCCCTTTTTGATAAAAGTTTTAGCATCCATACCAATTCCATAAATTTTATCCCTGGGCGAACATTCGACCAATTGTTTTGTTCCGGTAGCAAGTAGGGCATCGGCATAGTCTTTATTTTGACTGAACTTGTGCATCAATATGTCAACCATGATATTATATTTAGCTTCATCCCAAGACGCTTGATCAAAATTCTTGACAGTTCGTCCAAGGGCCATTTGATCTTTGGGATCTTCTGCTTCCAGAATTTTTTCGGCAGTTTCGTCGTCATTGAAAAATTTAGCCTTACTCCACATGTGAGCTTGCTCAGAGCAGTTGAATTTTTTTTCCTGCATAGTAAAGGGACAAATTGTCCAGTTTCCACCCAAACAGGGAGGTTGCCAAAACAACAGAGATTTTTCTGTTTCAACTTGACGACGAGAATCACTTGGGTTCGTGAATGATTCGACACTTTGCTTGGTTTGGAAAAAATTGGACATTGCGGTTTGTTGTTGTTGAAGAAAGAAGGTATGGGATACCGGACACGGGAGGTTTTTGATTCGATATTCGACAATTGTAAAATGTGAAAAATTGAAAATCTTTTTATATTGTATTTTAAATAGATTTGACAAAATGAAAAGAAAATTCAAAAGTTTGAGAATTTGAGACTACATTACAATGTTACAATGTTACGCTGACGCTGTTGGTCTGTTTCTGTTTCTCTCTTTTCTTAATAGTATCCTTACTCAACTCCAAAAGTTTTTTGCCAAATCCTTTACTGCTTTCTTCCCACGTCCACACGCAACAGCTTTTTGATTTTTTAATCATCACAATGTTATATTCTTTTTGTGACTGGGTTTCAAAGTATATCCATTCAGGAGAGTTGAACATCGTATCAACATATGTATTTAAAGGGCTACCGTCATAGAGATAATCTAATACATAATTTAAATTTCCTTTCTTGGCTTCACATTTAATTATTTTTTTGAGCCATTCCATCCAAAGTTTGATTTTCTTGTCATCTGAAAATGACTTATTAATATACTTTTGTGACTCGACTGCATCTGTCTTACATGAATTGGGCTGTTTAGAATTATGTGCACCCATCTAGTTTTTAGTTGTTTAATCTTTGTTTGAATATACAATCAATAATGGTTAGAATAAAAAAAAAATGCTTATAACAATTGCCTAAATAAAGAGAAAATTCAAAGAAAAAATTAGTTCAATAATCTTTGATCTTCTTCTTCTTCTTCTTCTTTCATACACAATTAAAGTCACACAGATAGACACACGTTAATTTTAATTTATCAAATCAAATAAAACAAAAACAAAATATGTCATCCGTTGTCACCCCTATTGCAGCAGATGCAGTTGATTATGCACGTGGTCTAATAGCGAAACTTTATGTGGTTAGGGGCGACAAGACCAGTCTCCGCCAGGCAGCTTATGATTGCGGAGTCAAGGCCAAGGAGGATTCTTGGTATCGAGAAAATGCATATTATTCAAATCAGTTTACCTATATTGTTGTCGTAAATGATGGAAATGGCGATCTCGCCGCTTTGTTAGGCGTAACCAAAGATGACGATGGCGACCTTGGTATGGAGTTTGAATCGTTTATAGAATGGTCAAGCGTAGAAGAAATTACTCATTTTGTAAAAACAACATTGACTATCGATATCGATCCAGCTCTGTTTGCTTCCGCCATTGCCGTTCTTCCTCGTGGCGTAGGTAAAATCACAATAGAGCGCGACTTGTTCGACAAACTCAACTCGGAGCAATGGAAAACGCTTTGTTCCTCTGTCGATGACGATTGGGGTCGTCCGACAATCACGCCTTAATCTTTAATCACATCGTTCATTCCAATCAAAATTACATCACTGTCATCATCCCGTCACAACTCAATAACCCAAACGAATCAACAAGTCATCTAAATCAATAAAAAAAATTTAAAAAAAATAATTTTGTTCATTGTTTTATCGAGAAAATACAAAACATCCGATTAATTTTATTACTTATTTACCCCAGGACAATGCGACACATTTATTTTCAATTACAATTGTTTTAAATCCCTTGATTGTTTGATACTGTTCAACCAAGTCTCCAATAATTTCATTTCTGGACTATATATATTTGTGTATTTAGACTTGCACAATCCCATTTTTTTTGTTTTTTTTCTTTTCTTTTTTTTATATTGTAATAAAGCGCAAATGTAACAAGAATGTATTTTTTTATTTCATTACCAATGACTTTGCTGGGTGAAAGATGAAATATATTCTTTAAAAAAAACAAAAACAAAGCAAGCAGTGCAGCAGTAACCAACAATGTTTTGTACAAATTCAATTCGGATAATATCATTTAAAAATTGATGTGTGTTTTTGTATGCGATTGCGATTGGATCTGATGAGACGATATTATGTACAGAGGATGGAAATGCACGAAAAAATGAAAAAGATTTGAAGAGAAAGGGAAAGATTGCGAGAAGGAAAGATTGCGAGAAGGAAATTAAGATAAAGCTTTTTTTTGTTTGTTTATTAGGCCTTGCAGTCGATGATTTTTTCCGCCTCCGCTCTTTGAATTTCGGAAAGCGTGTCCAACCCAGACAAGCCTTGAGCGCGGAGAAAAAAGGGACCGACTGACTGCGAAAAGCAACGCAGATGGAAGAACTTGAATGTACGACTGGACGTCTGCTCCTTGAGTCGCAATTGATTATAACCTATCGTTTCGTCACACTTGCGACACTTGCTGCGAACGCAGGGAGATGAATCGACAGAGTATGATCGCGATCCCAGTACTCGCGCAGCAGGAGCGGCAACCACGTCGGAAGGGGCGGGCACGAGAGCGGGGGCGGCGGCGGCCGCGACCTCGGCAAATTCTGCCATCATGGCTGTAGCCTGATCGAGGGGAGAGTTTCCTTGCGCGTGGACGTCGGGCACAACGCGATCAGCGTGATCAACACTTTCGCGCGCCTGGGCCTTGAGTTTTTCCGCATCCTGCATGGCCTTCGCGTCGACTCGGGCGATACGCGCAGCTCGTTCGAGTTTCTCTTGGTCGGTGCATTCGCTCTGTACCGCTTTCTTGATGGCGTCGTCGACAAACCTCATCTGCTCGGGCACTCCATCCTGCTTGGATTGGCACACTGGACAGGTCTGAAGTATCAAAAAGTGGGGAAATGACATGGCAATAAAGAGATATAAAAAAAGCGATGAGAAAAAAACGTTTCATTCTGTTTTGTAAGACCAAGAAAATTGCTCGCTCGCACTGAGCAACTGACCTTTTTGTGTTCGAGCCATTCTCCAAGGCATCCGCCGCAGAAGGCATGTCCGCAATTGAGCACGACGAACTTGTAGATGATATCAGAGCAAATCCCACACGCGAACTGTTTGAAAACGTCTGGGATCTTGCTCTGCTTCTCGACGGTGATGGCGGGGCCTCCAGTCTCCTGCGACCCAGTCAAACGCGGGCGCTTGGCGTTGTTGTTGTTGTTGCTGTCGCCATTGATATCCTCCGTGGTGGATTGTGCGTCCTCGTGATTTTTTTCCTGGACCCGCGCTCTCTTGGGTGTAGATTTCCGAAGAGGGGGAGGAGCGGACGACGACAATGAAGAAGAAGAAGAGGGATTGTTGTCGATCGCAGCCCCAGTGGGCGCAGGAGTAGGAGGGGCAGCAGAAGCAGAAGCAGAGGGTGCAGGAGCAGAAGGAGCAGGACCGCTGTTGGTTACGTTCGCCTTGTGCTCGAAAACGTACTCTATGTGCACGTCTTGGATAGAGAGAAAGGCGGAGGGCATGGATACCGTCACGGAAGGAAAGGTTCCGATCGCGCCAGACCCACCTGCCGCGATGCTCGCCAGTCGGTTGTTCTGCACGTGCGCCAACTTCGCCGCCACGATGTAGTTTTTGGCGAGCAGAGTTCGGGGCGCAAATCGAAGCCTCGCTCCTTCGCGCAACTGAGTCCATTGCTTGCGTGCAATTTTGATACCGTTCAAATAGGTTCCATTCGGCGAACCCAGGTCCATAATGTAATATCGACACTGCGCCTGCACCTTCACCGCAGACGATTTCTTCACATCGACGAGAGGACCGGAAGAAGGTGTGGAGGAAGATGAAGCCGCTGCGGCAGCAGCAGAATCGACGACCACCCGAGACCCCTGAGACTCAGAAGGCGTAGAAGACGCGATGGAATCGGTGGCGGCGGCACCGGCGTCTGCAGCAGCAGCAGCGACAGAATCGAGGGAGGCGGTGGGCGAGGGGGTGGGTGCGGCGACAGCCCCGGGATTGACCACTATCGCAGACGAAACGTTCACAGGCACCAAAACTCGATCACATCGAATGAGGGTGTGCAATTGGGAAACGCTGGAAAAAATGAGCATCATCATAATCAAACACACAAAAAATTCAGATCAAAAGAAAATATTGGTTAGTAACTAACGCATCTTTTTTTTCCTTTTCCTTTTTCCTTTGTGTGTTTGTTGTGTATTCACCTGTTCGGGTGCAGTGGATCGTTGAGCATGATGTATTTGCAGAATTGCTTCGAGTCGTCCCCAAACGTGGCCACGAACTGCCGCATCTCGGACAGCCAAAACGGATTCTTGGCCTTGCGAGCAATTTCATCCAACTCTTGTTTGGTTTTGGCAGGGAGTCTTTGCGTGTCCGCAATTGTTCCCGAAGGACGTGGACTGTTTCGAGGAGGTGCTTGCGCCTTGGTCAGCGCCTCCTGGACTGAAATGGCCTGGATGTTGGCGATAAGTTCGAGGTCGCTAGAAAGTCCTTGCAGAGACTCCAGTCGACCGAACACCGTAAATGCGCGCGAAGCCAACCGAATCGGGTTCAACTGTTGCTGCTGTGAAAGGGATAGGTGTTGACCGCTTGCTTGCAGTAAAAATCTGCTCTCGGGTGAAAGGCTGAACATGATGCTCGTGGCACCTTCTGTGAAAAGAAGAAGAAGAAGAAGGTGATGGGACTGGACGGGACGGGACTGTTTTGAGTGAGAGAGTGTGGGGTTGGTGGTTGGTGCTGAGAGGTGAGCGCTGAGGTGTGGGATGGGATGGGGCGAGCGTGGGTTTGGTGATGGGGTGGTGGAGTGTGGGTTGGTGACGGGGTGGAGTGTGGGCTGGGTGGTGAGGTGTGGCGTGGGTTGGGTTGGATGGAGAGAGGGTGGTAGTGTGGTGAGTGTGGGTGGCGATGTGGCGGGCGAGGGGTTGGTGGTGAGGTGGGCAAGGCCGAGTCGGTGAATGAATTGTGAGCAGCTGTCGCTCTGTTTTTTGATTGAAGCCAATTTTCGCGGTAGGATGTTGGTGGGCCAGTCAGTTATTCCATCGTCGTTCCTGGAATTTGCAGACGCCGATCAAATAACGGTTATTTTATTCCCGCATTTCATCCTAACGGATCGAAAACAAAACCGTTTGGAACAATAAACTCGATAAAAAATAATAAAATTTGTTTTATTTATTTCTATGTGCAAGATCTAGGACCAAAGAACAAAGAGTAAAAAAAAATTAAAAAATTATTGGACTACGCTTTTACATCATCTTTTGCTTCTTCCCACGACAAAACAATCATTTTTTCATTGATAAACTTTGTTGTAAAACTATGAATCATTGGGTATTGCGTAACAAACTCTTGAAATATATCTTTTACAAAAAAACGACAGAGTGACTGCTTATTGTTCAACTCCTTTGTATATTGTTTCAAACTGACAACACAAATCCAATTTTCTTCAGAAGCAAAATCATGAGATTCAAACAATTCTTTATTTTTGGCTGCTGCTTCCATTATTTCAAACAAATCAGCCATTGAATTCTGTATCATTTCAATTTTATCTAAATTTGACAAATGTTCTCTTCTTTTTTTCAATTTCAATTGTACATTAGAATCGCAATTTTCCAATATTTTAACATCCCAAGATAATCTGATCTGTCCTTTACCAAGATAATGGACAAAAAATCCGTCTCTTTCAAAACGTTCGATCACTTCATCTCGCGTAGAATAATTTGAATTCAAATTATCTATAATCAATTCTAAAGAACCATGTTTATAAATTACTTCATCTATTGACTTATTTATTTCATTGTATCTTGTTTCGTTGTAAGCATCAGCAATTTGTAAAAGTTCTTTTCCAAGATCTGAATTGCTTTTTTCCCAATTATACAAACGAAATGTTTCATCAAATTTTGTTATATTCATATCATATTTTTCTTGTAGTTTTTGTTCAAATGACCGCCACTCAGAAACATTAAACTTTGTTGAACATTGATATAAATCGTTATGTAATAAATTTAATTTATATTTTTTGAATCCTTGCAATGCTCTGGTTTTTATCGCTACTTCAAACCATTCCATCCAATAATTTATTTTTTTATCTTGCAATTCTTGAGCATGCCTTGATTTTTTGATGGCATACTCATATGTAGTGCGACAGTTTTCTTCTTTTTCTTGTTTTGTAATTTCTATAACATCTGCGTTTGGGTTTGTACTTGATGTTGATTTTGATTTATTTGCACCCATTTTTTTGTTTGTTTGTTTCAGTTTAATCTAACAATCACAAGATAAAACATAATGAAAATAAAAATTTACAATTTATATGTTTTAGTAAGTACTAAAAAAACCTTGTACAATAAAAAAGTAAAGGAAATCAAAATCAAAAATTCAATTTTAATTTACGGATCATCTTCTATACTGGTCATCTCATCTTGTATCAAATCAATATCTCTGATTTTATAATAATCGTTTACAAGGAAATTGCCATCAACAAAGAATTGCCGAAATTGTCTTATCCACAGATATTTACTTGAACCACTATAAATGTCATTACATTGAGAGGAAATAGTATTTTCAAAGTTTATGTCACATAGAAATAGACTTTCCAAATGTTTTAGTGGAGACAGATGGGCAATTTGAGAAAATGCGTCACCTGGGATCACATTAAATGATTTTCCAATGTTTATATATTTTAGTTGTGGTCCATGCAAAAAAGATTTGAAATCTTGAATTTCGACACAATGAATTGTGAGTGATGTAAGATGTTTTAATCCTTGCAATAGGCGAGTAATATCAAAACTATCGAGTGGAATTTTTCCAATATTGATAGATAACTCTTTAAGCATCGGTGTATGTTTTAAAATTGTAGAAATCAAATAATCCTTGTTTATTGGAGTATCTATTTCTTCTACCTCCTCGCCATCTTCATCAAAACCATCTTCTTGGGCAAAGTGTGCATGAAGTAAATCTAGTTTTGGAAAGTTGGACAGTAACTCTATGGAATCCGTCAACCAAATAGAAGGCTGAAGAAATTTTAATGATGAAAATTGAGAAATACATGCCAATAGATTTTTGTTTAATTTGTTTGGAATTGTTATATATTCAATGTGCTTGAAAGATGAAGAGGAAGATTTACTCAGTTTTTCGATAAATTCTTGATTTCGTATTTCATGCCCAGCCCAAAATGGCATTTGAAGGCGGCGAAGTTGTTTAATATTTTGGAAAGTTACAATAGAGTGGTTTAAAAAATCAATTGTTTTAACAGTCCGAAAATCAATATCTTGAAGCAATGTTAGTTCTTCTAGTGAATCTATATTTGTTAGCGGAGACAAATCAACAAATATATCCTTTCTTGTATTTTTATCCCATCTAGCCCATCCCATTGAAAGTGTAAAAGTTTTCAGTTTTGGACAACAAAAAGCTATAGCTTGTATCAGCATATTTTGCGCATACATGGTAATAGCTTCGTCTGGATAATGATCTGGTGATTGACAAACCTCCAATTTTAATTCAACAAGAGACGATGGCCATAAATTGAGACCAAGAGATTTAAAATTATCTATCGTGTCTTTTTGTACAATTCCAACATTTACATTCATAATTTTAATACATGGAAAGTTATATAATGGCTTTAAATCTGAAACTTTATACAGACGTGCTGTCTCCAATTCAGCGATATGATGTCTCAAACGGGAGGTTGATGCGTCTTTTGCATTGGGGCTTGTAAAATAATTACAATTATCAAACCAATAATTCGAGGGCTCCAATCGGTAACTGCGTTTTATTTGCGGGGTGTCTTTATAGAGAACTTGACACCAATATGCACACGTGAGAGAAATAGTGTATAGTTCTCTGTTTTCAAGAAATGAAAAAATAAGACCCAAACCAGATGCAAAAAATGTTTGTGCTGGATTGGATTTTAATTTTGTAGTAGTAGTAGTTAGTTTCACACGCTTGAAATCTAACTTTTCATTTTCATTCGCTTTTTCAAATTTCCTTTTTATTTCATTTGATGTCTTTGTACTCATGATTGAAGTTAGCTTCTTGTATATAAGTAGGTTTTTTTTTGTAGTTTTGACTTTTGACTTTTGAATAATTGAAAATTGTACTGTGAATTGCTTGATTCATTAAAATGGTTGATTTGATTTGAACTTTCTAATATAATTTATTTGCTCCTCAACAATAATTTTTAAGTCATCGATCAACGATCAACGCTTTTGTAAAAATGTAAATGTAATAAAACATTTCAATTTCGTATCGCTGACATTAATATTGTTATTATTATTATTCAAATGAAATAACACATTGCTCTATCATAACAAACAAAATCAACTTTCAACATTTATTTTTTTTTGAACGTGTTGGATGCACCCAAGTATCGTGCAATTTCATGAATACAAATGTCTTGGGTCGTTACGTGTTTGAGAAGAGGTTGATGGAGATGTTTCATATAACGACTGAAACGAAATTGGCGTTGTAGTTTTTGGGCGAAATTTGGCCAGTCAAAGCCATACAGACGATTGACCATTTCTCGCAGAGTTTCTCCTCGTCTAGGTATGCATAGATCAGAAAAAAAAATTTTGACGTCATTATAATGATCAATGTAGTTTAGCATGGTGTGGTCGAAATAAAACTCCAAAGTGTCTCTTATATGTTGATCCTTGATGAAAAGTTTTGACCCGGCATCCATGATTGAAATATATGCATATGGAGCAAAATTCGTAGGAAGCTCAGATGGATGAGCACAAAAGAATTCAACATGTCGATATCCTGTCGGGGAACCAAGGGGTATTTGATAATATCTGCCTTTACCAAGCTTATTTAGAATAATGGTATCAAGAGTATTGTTGTGAAGCAATGTGAGCGGTCCAAATCCAGTAAATGATTTACACTGATGAATTCTGACTGAACGGCATTTTGGTATTTCTACAGTTTCTATTTTATGACAATATCCCATTGTGAAATATTGACAGTTTGAAAGCACAGGAAGACTGGTCCAGGTTACAGAGTCAATTTTCAGATGTTTGAGTGATTGGAAAATAGCGATTTGATCTTTTGCTTCTCCAAACATATTTTCAAAAGTTTGACCATCACTGAATTTGCTCACACAAAGTGTAAAAGATATAAGCTGAGAGGGAAGTCTGATTCGTACAGTGGACTTGATTGTAATTCTGAGAACGCGAAGATTTGTCCATCCAGAAAAGTCCAACATTATATTTTGTTGTTTAGAATCGTAGTCAGACTGATGAAAATGAAGGATTTGGATATGAGGCATCACAGGAAGGACTTTTGTACGAACAGTAAGAGCGACCAAAGCACTTCTTTCTGCAAGTGCGATAGGAATATTGACTGTTTGAATCCAACTAAAAGCCATTAGAGTGTGAACATCTTCTGGAATTGTGTCCAGAGGAGGACATATATTTTGATTGATTGGGCCAGATAGTTTCAAACCTTCGGACGGATTTTCTCGCCAGGCAGAGATACATTGGTCGAAACCTGCAATGTCTTCGATTGTATCGGTTCTTTGGAGGCATGCGTAGAGGTCTCTCAATTTTTGATCAAGATCTTGGCTCGTAAAAAAATCAATGTTGGTGCGATTGTTTTCCATTTGTTTCATTGCGCCCCAAGTTTTACCAATGAATGATGGGTGAAAATCGAAAAGTCGATCAACCTCGGCATCAAAAGGATGGTTTTGTTCCGTAATAATTTGATTGTCGTCAACGAGATCTTCTGTGGGAGGGTGTATGGGTGCCGTAGGCCTTTGACTCAGAAGTTCATAGACTTGTTGTTCATGAGCCTGTGGGTCCATAGTGATTAAGAATTTTGTATGTTTGATGAAATGACGTTGGGCGAGATGCTGACGATGACGAATGACTCAAAAACAAAAAAAAAGTTGTTTGAAAAGAGTTTTGTGTAGGCAAATGATTGATTAATTCCAAATTGTGGTACCAAAGACATTGTGAAAACGTCTTAAATCATTATTTCCGCATCAAGACGTCTACAAATTCAACTACATTGCTAATCAAGTGTTATCAATTTATTCGAGAGAAATATGAGAGATATCAATTTGTGTTATAAAGTTAAAATGGATTTTAATCATAACAAACATATTCTATCCTAAACAAAACAAATCAATGATTACTACATGCGATTTTAAAACTTTTGGATGCTCCTAAATATCGTGCAATTTCATGGATACAAATGTCTTGGGTTGTCACTTGTTTGAGGAGAGGTTGATGGATATTTTTCATATAACATTTGAAGCGAAATTGACGTTGGATTTTTCGGGCAAAATGTGACCAATTGAAACCATAAAGACGATTGATCATTTCCCGCAGAGTTTCTCCTTGTCTAGGTATGCACAAATCAGACGAGGCAATTTTGTCTTTACTGTTATCATCAATATAGGTTAATATTGTGTGGTCGAAATAAAATTCGAGAGTGTCCCTCGCCTGTTGATCCTTGATGTAAAGTTTTGAACCGGCATCCATGATTGAAATATATGCATGCGAAGCGAATTTAACAGGAAGTGTGTATACACGAGCGCAGAAAATTATAACATGTCGGTATCCAGTTGGGGAACCAATAGGTAGTTGATAATATCTGTCTTTACAAAGTTTATATAGAGTGATAGTATCAAGCGTATCGTTATGAAGCAATGTGAGAGGCCCAAATCCGGTAAATGATTTACATCGATTAACCATAATTGAACGACATTTTGGCACCTCTACGATCTCTAATTTATCACAATATAACATAGTGAAATAATGACAGTTTGAAAGCGTAGGAAGAGTAGGCCAGTTTACCGAGTCAATTTTCAGATGTTTGAGTGACTGAAAAACGACTCTTTGGTCATTCGCTTCTCCAAACATACTCTCAAAAGTTTGATTGGTTCCATTTGATTTGCCCACACACAATGTAAGTGATATAAGTTGCGAGGGAAGTCTAATTTGATCGGTGGATTTAACTCCTCTAATTTTGAGAATGCGAAGACTTGTCCATTCAGAAAAGTCAAACGATGTATGTATATGTTGTCCAGAAATGTTATCGTAATCAGACACTGCCAAATGAAGGATTTGGATATAAGGCATTACGGGAAGTGCTTCTGTGCGAATACAAAGAGCGACCAAAGTACTTCTCTCAGCAAGTGCAATAGGAATATTGACTGGAGACCGACTAAAAGCCATCAAAGTATGAACATTTTGAGGAATAGTATCAAGAGGAGGACAATTACTTCGTTTAATTGCACCAGATAGTTGTAAACCTTCCGATGGATTTTCCTGCCAAGTAGAGATACACTGGTTGAAATTAGGAATATCTTCGATTGTATCGGTTCGTTGGAGACATGCGTAAAGGTCTCGTAGTTGTTGGTCGAGATATTGACTCGTGAAAAAATCAGTGTTGGTACGATTATATTCCATCTGTTTCATTGCGCCCCATGTTTTTCCAACAAATGACGGATAAAAGTCACCAAATCGATCTTCAGCCTCAGCATCAAAAGGATGGTTTTGTTCCGTAATTATTTGATTGTCGTCCACTAAATCTTCAATGGGACGGTGTATGGGTGCCGCAGGACGCTGACTCAAGAGTTCATACACTTGCTGTGCATGTGCATGTACATGTGGATCCATCGTAAATGTGATTTCTAATGTTGAATAAGATGATGCGACGATGACGACTCAACAAAAAACAAAGGTTGTTTTGTGGGCGATTGGTTGATTGAATAAGAAACCAAACATTTTTAAACGTCTTACATTATTTATTTTCGCACCAAGACGGTCTATACATTTAAAGACTCCCCGCTTTCAAAAAAAAAAGTACTCCCCAAATATCTTTTGTTTCTAGCGAAATCTACATGGTATGGATCATCAAAAATGGAAAATAATAATAATAATGTATTAAATTTATTCGACTAATTTATCAAACATACTTTGCATCTAATCAAATGGTACGTATTTTTTTTTAACAAGGCATATACTCTTGCTTGCCGTGATCCCATTTTGAATGGTAGATAGTATGTCCCAAAACTCCATATTTATCTTTGCCTGAAACGGGAGTCCAGCAATTTTCACAATAAGGCCTGTTATGAAAAGTGCAATAAGTATGTGTTTTATGTTTCGTAGATACGGCATAATTTGTTTTCTTGTTACATTGAAAGCAGTTTGCTTTATCTGAAACATCAAACTTATTAATTTGAGCTTTTGTCATTTGTTTGAGGTCAGCATTTTCAATTTCAAGGTTTTTGATTTTGATGATGGCCTGATTGAGTTGTTGCTGTACCAGATTATCACATCCCTTCTTCTCAAAAGTATCAAGACTGGACATATTATCAATAAAATGAAAGAATGGTGTATGAATAAACAAAAGAAAGAACGCGGTCACAATAAAAGAAATGTCGTAGACAAAAAAAAAATAAATGACATTTATTTTGTTATATTAATAGTGTGTGCAAAAAAATACAAGTATGAGAGCGAGAGTGCAAAGAAGAAGATGTGTTCTTGTTGGTTAGAACACATAAAGACTTTTTCTCTTTTCAATGGTGGCCAAATTCTCCTCATCTTGCAGACGTTTCTGTGCAGCAATTTCTCTCTTTCGGACGATTTCTCGGCATTTGACCTTCCAAGCTTTTTTGGCATCTTGAAGTGTTTGGCGATCGACCTCATCGAGCTTTACGCGAGGAAAGGAAACACGCGTGCCACAAAAGTAAGTAGGCCCCGTCGTTCTGTCAAAAAGAGTGACTTTGTATATTCTCTCACATTTTCCTTCCGACGGCCTCTTCGCAAGAAACGAAGCCTTCTTCAGAATGTGTATGATGTCGCCCGATTTGAAAAGACGAATATCCCGTCTCGGGAAAATTAAGCGAATGGGCGTCACGTCGCAGATGACGGAAGCTTCTTTGGACAGCTTAGTCAGGGAAAAGACATCCTCGACGTCACCAGTCTCCTTGAACACGGCGACGCCAAACTCGAGGCAGCGCTTTTTGGGCCGCCAACGGTAGGCGATCACACGAGTGCGTGCGCCTACCAGAGTCATCTTTTTTGTGTCGGTCACCATGACGAGAAACTTGTGATCTTTTTTCTTGTTATTCATTTCCGATTTCTGGGGAATCTCGTCGATAGATTTTTTGACGTCGGGTGAAACTTTGAACCAGTTGATCAGTCTAGCTGCGAAAAATGACATTGCTGTTTTTTGATTGAAATTGGAGTGAGTTGAGTTGATGGAAAGTTTAGGCGTGTGTTGTGTGTGTGTGTGTTTGAGGAACAAGTTGGCGAGCGAAAAAGCTGAAGAGTGAATGCTAGAACAAAGAACAAAAAAAAACATTGGTGCAATCCATTGTCTTTAATTTGCGCATTGTCTTAATTTTGAAGAAATTAAATTTACGCATCGTCTTAAATTTGAACCCGTCTTTAATTTTAAATAAAACTTTGAAATTGCAAAAAAAGATAAAGATATCGACACGTGACCAAACAAAACACACATATAGAAACACAGACAGACAGACACCCACAACACAAAAAAACAAGATATAATTTTCGTTTATAAACAAAAAAGCAAGAAAGCACTTGCCAAAAAAAAAGTAAAAGCAACACCATGGGTAACAAGTTGAATAAGCCTATCAAGTCCCAGCATTTATCTCGTAAAGGAGATGGACGCATGAGACTGGGAATTTCTTCCATGCAAGGCCAACGTCCAACAATGGAAGATACACATGGAGCTTTACTTCGTATACCCAACTTTCCACATTTGAGCTATAAAGCTGTATTTGACGGCCATGGAGGAACTTATGCAGCAAAATTCATGGCGCAAAATTTGCCAACATATTTGAGTTTGTGCAAAAATCCAACTGATCCGAAAGAATTAGAAAGTGTCATACAAAATATGGATAACCTTTTCAAATATTCAAAATTGGATGAAAAGGGAAATATTGTAGTAATTACAAAAGAAGAAGAAGAAAAAGAAGAAAATACTGAGCCTCCTAAAATTATGCCGTCTGGGTGTACAGCATGCATTATTATTATTGATTGGACTAGGTACCCTCTCTTATGGGCTACAATTATTAATCTTGGAGACAGTAGATGCATCATTTTCGATAGTTCTAATTACCAAAAATTTACCACCACTGATCAAAAACCAGACAACGATCTCGAGTCTAAGCACATCAATGCTTGTGGGGGCTATGTGGATTTTAGTACTGGATGTGCCCGAGTGGACGGAGATTTGGCAATGAGTCGAGCTATCGGTGACTTTCACTTGAAAGGATTTAAAAATGACAAAGGAATAATTGGCCCAGTCAATAATGTGCCAGCCATTTCCCAGTTATTTATCAATCAACATGATCGTGTATTTCTATGTTGTGACGGACTTGTTGAAATTATGGACAACTCAGAGTTGATTTATTTCATCAATCATGCCATACTGAAAATGTCAATGTCAAATAACAATAATAATGAAGCTGATTTTAAAAAAATACTTTCAAAAATTCAACATATTTCTTTTGGGCACAGAAAACCAAAAGTAGTTGAGAAAATTTTGTGTCAATCTTTACCCCATTTTCTTACTCGAAAACCTTTGGGCTTTCTCAAAATCAAGAAAAGCAATACCAATAAAAATTCAGGAATCGATCCTGCTGCGATTTGTGCTTCACTTAATGAATATTCTCTAAGACTTGGCTCTATGGATAATATGACATGTATGTTGCTTCTACCAGACGTCCCAGGACAATCGTATGGCGCAACCCAGGAAGTTTTTGTTCCAGGTCGTCTTCGGTCTATTGGAAGTAACAAGAATGGGGAAGATGTTGATCCTGATTACAAACATACATACGTACAAGATGCAAAGCGACATACTGGACTCATTAATACCTCAAAGGAAAAAATTATAAAATGTGCACTGCGTTTGGATCAGATGATTTACGATCTAGTCGATCATATGGAACAAGATTTTACTGACAGTGAAGATGAAGATGAATCATCCTTGTTTAAGGATGGAAACAGTGATAGTGATGATGATTTCTTTGAAGACTTTGGCGTACCTCATCCATTCAATCCACTTCCATCCAAATAAGTAATTATATAATTATATTTTATTTTTTATTCTTTCATTATTATTGCCTCTTGTCCATTTATCAGAAATAAATAAACAACATAAATATTTTATTTAAACAGTAATCGAACAAGGTGATTCAAACAAATACAAATTAATGTCTCGCCAGTCAATTGAATCGGCATGACTATTGCCAATAGTTCCAAAACTATTGAATTCTATTACAATGTCTTTGGAAGAAGAAGAAGAAGAACCACTATTGTTATCGATATCATCATCACCGTCAAAAATCCACACATCCATAATATTGTCGACACAGGGCCAAGAATATTTCATTTTATCCACGAGAGATTGACATCTATTAAGCAATTTAGATTCAGAAAGTGTACCAACTCTTGAATAATCATTGGGTATAATTTTAACCAATTGGCCTTCGAAAACAACACATCTATATTGTTTACCTTTTGATAAATCAATCCATTTGCGAAAGGCAACTTGCGGCAGGCGATCTTCTTCTTCTTCTTCATCATCTTTGTTATCATTATCATTATCGTTATCATCGTCATCGTCATCGTCGATAATATTTTCAGAGTTTTCATCATCATCGCAAGAATCAACAATTGTAGCCTGTCGTTTAATTTTTTCACCAAGCTCAAAAGAAAATTGACATCTTTCGCTTTTCTGAATATCATCGACAGCTTCACGCAAAGATAAATATGGTTGTTCGGTTTTGCTTGAAAGTGAAGTTAATCGAATAAATGGCACTTGAGAAAAAGACGCCCATTTAATATCCTCGTCAAAACTATTACTCATTTTTTGAACATTTTTCCAACTTTCAAAAGTGGTATGTGGTGTCGGCAAAGAGTCGTCATACCAAGTATCAAGCCAGAAAGATCTAACATAAATAGCTTGTATTCTTGTCCAAGTCTCTTGATTGGCTGGTAATTGATTAATGTCTTCATCATCTTCCAGAAACTCGAGAAACAATTCATGATACTTTTCCGGAATTACAAGAAATCCATTTCTTTGTTTAATTTGCGAACATTTATGATTTAATACATCGATAGAGCTTCCATCAAGTCTATCTTCGAGAATGGACATGTTTTCTTTTTGTCGCTCTCTGCTTATTTTGTGTTCAATATCTTTTTGTGAAAGAAATAATTTTTGTTTCTACTCTTTTGTATTGTAGTCTTGTTCTTAATCTCTTTGTGGTCGATCTTATCTTTGCGCTTTGGAAATTTCAGGATTGTGTTGTATAACTCCATTTTACAATACTGTACTTTTTTTTTACACACGTCTTTTCGCACACTCACTCACTCACTCACTCACTCAACACTTTGATAAATATTTGTCTTTACATTTCTCAATACATCAAAAACAAAGAAAATGAGTGAATCGTCACTTCCATCTTCTCTTAACAAACTTTCTTACAAACAACTTCAATCTAAAGCGAAAAAGGCTGGAATCCCAGCAAATCAAAAAGCAGATGTACTAAGAGAAAAACTATTTCAGATCTACATCAGTGAGCAAACCAATGTCGTCACATCCGTCCATTCCGCAATAATTTCTTCCGACGACACTAAATGTATTTCACCGTCAACTATTTCAGAATCTAATCATGCTCCTTTGCTATCATCACCGACAGCTTCTCCATCCGCAGTCAATCCTCCGTCATCGTCATCAACATCACTATCGCCTTTCTCATTTGCAAATTTCAATTTCGCGCGTTTGACAGCTCCTCCCACTTCATCTAATGCTACTACAAATTCTTCTTATTCTTCTTCTTCTTCTGTTGTGCCTTCAAGTGATGAACCTGTTTCATATTCCGATCTTTTGAAGTCAAAGCCTTTGGATACAACTAAAACAGCCTCTTCGTCTGCATCTCCATTCTCCGCATTTCCTTTGTCGTTTGCGTCTTCAAACCCACACTCGTCAAATAACTCCGCTTCGCCTGCTCCGAGTAGTTATGGATATGGAGGATTGCCTAACCCAGGAGGTATTAGAAATAATCAATTTACCCACCCTCGTTTTGGGTATGTTATGTGTATATGTTGCATGGGTCGTCTTTACCCAAACGAGTTCAATGTCTGTTCGGAGTGTGCAAGCGGAAATCCTCACGGAAGGGGAGGGGTGGGAGCAATTCCATTTGAATTTTGAAATAATTCATGTTTATATATTTTCTCATAAATTTAAATTTATTTGTTATAAAATTTTTGCATTTACTCAAACAACTTTTGAAAACTTTTGTTTGAATGGCTTCAATTTTTTAATAATGTATTTTTTTTTTGTTAATCAAATTAATTTTGTTAGGGAGGCCACCATGATTCTCATACTTTTTTAAAATAATCTCAAGAGCATATTTGTTGCAAATAATTTTAATGTTAATTATTAACAACAGAGTACTGAAGATAAGTCGGAAAGAACATGGGAACAGTAAATGTTATTATTATTGTTATTTGTATTTCTTTTTGCTTTGTTTGATAGGACGCGTGTGAACAAAAAAAAAGATAAAGAAATCTTTTAGTAAAAGCGAGCAAATTTGTCGGCCGATCGAAACGGCTTCGTCACGGGCTCGACGAACGACTTGGATGTGACCAGAAGATAGGCCACGGAAACAACGTTTCCGAAAAAGAGAGCTTTGATGGGAGTGAGAGGTGAAACCATTGCTTCTAGGTTTTTGATTTCTGTTGAAAGAAACAAAAGGCAAAAAAAAAGTAGATGTTTTGAAAGTGTGAGCGAGTTTTCTGCCTATTGACATCGACAGGCGGAAAGTTGTGGATTGTCTTAGATATTTCCAGCTGAAATGCGACAAAAAAAAAAAGAAGATGGAATGTTCCAGAAGCCGAGTACGGGGCTCGAACCCGCGACTAAGTGATTAAAAGTCACACACTCTGCCAACTGAGTTAACCCGGCATTCGGATGAAATATTCCGAGACAAGGACCAAAGCAATATCATCTTTTTTTTTGTAACCGACAAAGAAGAAAAAAAAGAGACGGATAACAGTTAGAAAAAAAGATGAAATGTTCCAGAAGCCGAGTACGGGGCTCGAACCCGTGACTAAGTGATTAAAAGTCACACACTCTGCCAACTGAGTTAACCCGGCATTCGGATGAAAATATACCAGCATTAAAGTAATATTTATGTCACAACAACCACAACCTAATTTTGATTACGACGCTATCCTTTTATCCTTGACTATCAAATCTTTATCATATTACTCAATCAATAATCTTTCGAACTAACAATTCATAAATTAATTAATTAATATTTTAAATTACTACTTACAAATCTACAAATCAATACTCAAAATCATTTGCTTAAATATAGTTTTTTAGTTGTTCTTTTGTGCAAGCTTCTCTAGATCGTCCAACAACGCCAAGAGCCACGGCAAAGTTTTGAATGTCTCAGATCTTTTGTGATCATATATAGATTTGCCAAATCGATTACCAATAAGTCCCAACGTGATATCTCCATAGTGTGCCGAATCACCCCAATCCTCAGTATGTGTGTTGGTCCACCAAAGACTTCCCAAACTTGAATTGAATCCGATATTGCAAATATGACCAAGTTTATTTACATGCTTGACTTCAAAATGACGTGGCAGTGAATATGGATCATCATCAGACAATTTACTTTTCTTAACATCATGTCCAATTTGTGGTTGATTAATCACTTTAAATATATCGACGAGAATTTCAGACACAGTCATAGTAACAACAGGCGCATTGTCTTGGCAATCAAGCAATGCGTCAATTTTCATGGATGGAAATATTTGCCATATCTTACAAAGTCGCTGGATAGTGTCATTTACGTCCATTTCATATACGTCCATTATGTTTGGATAATGGTGCTAAAAATGTTAATGTTATGAAAAGTGTTTGATAAAAAAAAAGTGAAATTAAAATTTTATGTTTTTATTATATAACATACAAGTTTTGAAGTTTCAATATTATATGTTTTAAATAGAAACAACAGAAGGATACGTTGCAAGATTGTTGCGCGCTTCAACCAAGTCATCTACATAATGAATAGAACGCGCATCGGCTGGAACTCCAGGGAAAGTCCTCAGGTGCATTGGCGTAGACTCGTCTTCCCCTTTTGTAAAAATATTTGCATATGCAACATTCTCTCTTGCTTCATATGCAATACGTTCTGGCATTTTGTGTGCCATACTAAAGTATTGGAAGGAAACTTTTCGCCTTTCGATTGAATTCACAGAAAAGAAACGATTGAAAAACTTGCGGAATGACTCGATCGTAATTTCAGATACATGCTTTGACACAATCTCTGCACGATTCCATGAAAATCTATGTTGCTGAATTTCTGACCAGAAACGATTATGTCTTTCATCCAAATTTGTGTCTTTCTGTCCCAATATAGATTTGATTGCAGTCTTGTTTTTTTCAAGGTTGTCGGCATCATCAATAATACTCGTACTTGCTCGCAGAAGGAATGCTTCGATCCGATGATTGAGATATAGCGCATCCTTTTCAGACGATTGAATAGCAATATTATAATGCAATATACCTGCATGGCGACTTTGAAATCCAGTGACAATATAACCAAGAGTTTCTTTGGTTCGGAGTTGATCAAATAGTGGATCATTCAACACATTGGACAAAACCAATAAATGTGCAGATATAGTAAAATCATCACCATCATCGCTCTTGTCGCCTGAAATTTGATAGACGTTTTGACATACCGAATTTGTATTGTCCAAGTTTTTGTTGCGCGCACAATGCATGTACACATAAGATGGGTCCAGTTTTGTGCATCGAGAAATTGGAATTTGAGATGTAGTAAAAGAACTGGGACCAAAATTGTTTTGAATGTCTCGAGTCATTACTTCAACCTCATTTTCCAAAAGATTTCCACTGACCAAAATCGTAACTCGATTGGTTTTGAACAGTTCAGTGGCAAAATTTTTTACTTCATCCATTGTAATACTTTCAAAGACAGAAATACGGTCTTCCATTGTCCATGAATGATCATCTTTAATAAACATAGAAATGTCCTTTTGTGCATGAACCAGAGGATCTCCTTTGCCATACTGGGACAATCCTCTCCACTGTTCTTCCTTGATACAATCAAACATACTATCCTCCATAGACATGTGCATGTTCACAATTTTTTTGATCACACAATTGACCAAATTCACTAACTTGTCGCTAAATCCAGAAAATGAAAGAACAATACCACATCCAGAAATTGATCCCTTGGTCGTCAACATTCCCTCGGATGCAAAATGAATTATTTCGCTCATGTGATACTGGGCCATACCAAGCCACAGATCTGCAATCGAGATATTTTTCGGACTTGAGTAAATGACAGGCGAATTGATTTTTACAGTCACATTACCCTTGGGTACATTGAATGTGGAATCTTGAATAAAGTATACATCCGATGAAGTTGAACAGCACTGAGTAACTCGAGTAGGGACAAGTGTCGACGTATTATTATCATTATTACTTTTTTGTTTGATATCAAAGTTTTGTGCGATAAAAGGGTTTAGTGGAGGAAGATGAAACATGTTGCCATAAATATCGTCATCCACGTGGTTCAGTGCATAAATCAAGTCATCCGACATTCGCTCAACAGTATAACTCGTATCATACCACTTCTCTTGTTGCATTTTTTCCAAAGTCTTGAATTCTGGCGCGACCACCATCACAGACAATTTGGATATGTCAAGGAAATGAACCATAATTTCTTTAAGTCCATCAATGTCAAATTCTTTAATACATGTCCGAGTCAAAACGTCGCAAGCTGGCACCATTGACAGAGAAGAAGCGAGCTCTTGTACACGGTCGATTGGTTCACATTTGTCTTTGAAAATAAATCGCATCTCGTCTGTACACTTGACCTCCTCGAATACATTCTTTTTCCAATTCTTTTTCCAAGTATCAATCGAAGGATACATAGCCAAAATTGACAAGTATGCAAACGTAAGTTTCAGAATTTCATCCACCTTTGTCAGTCCCACCTCAGTCAAAGACATGGATACTTGTGCCACAGAATGTGATGAATATTCGGTGGGTGGCCCACATCCCAAAAAATTGATATATCCTCGCGATTTGAGATCGTGTGCCAGAGATCCATCAGCCTCATGGGCCAAGCAATGCATAACAAGATTTGCAGGTTTTGATTTGTACTGATGGATGGTTGAAGGAAGTATCCACTCGATCAACATCTGGCGAAAGTTTTTCACGGGGACAACTTTTACAATAGTCTTGTCAGTCACTTTCAATGGAATACTATCAGTATTATAGTTGGGGCGCTCAACATTTTTGTTAGGGACAGCAGAAAAACTTGCCGTCACCCAGTCTTGCAAAACATCCAACGATTCCTTTCCAACGACACAAAGTTTCATCAGATTGGCTGAATAGTATTGGTTATAAAATTGGAGTAATCTTTCACGAACATCTGTGCCTTTCAGAACTGGATCATCACGAAGTGTCTTAAAATTGCCAGTTGAAAACCTAGATGCAGGATGATCACAATTCAAAAGTGACTTGCCAAGTTGCATAATGCGCCATTCATCCTTTTGAAGATTGTTCTCATGTTCGTTATTCACAGCAACAATTTCTCTGTCCACGGCACTCTTGTTCATCAAAGGTGAAATGAAAAATTGTGCGAATCGATCCAGAATTTCCTCTAGATGATCTTTGGTCACGTCAAAAATATAAGTAGTATGCTCTTGTGAAGTATAAGCATTTTGACTTCCTCCATAGTTGTTGATTGCTTTGGAGTATGAATTCTCATCTGGATACTTTTCCGTGCCCAAAAAAAGCATATGTTCTAGAAAATGTGCAAGTCCCGGAAGGTCTTCGGGATCATTGATTGAACCAATATTGACATCTAGTGATGCAGCAGCTTTATCTGTACAAGGATCGGAAACGAGTAGAGCCGTTAACGAATTTGAGAGTGTGATGACTCTGTATGATAGTTTATCATGAGGAGATTTAGTTGGGGTAATAGGGGTGTGATTGGGATCAAGTCTCAGAGATGCTTCAAATGCAAGATGAGCGACAGACATGTTGTGTGGTTTTGTTTTTTTGCGTGAAGAGGGAATGAAGATGAATTGAATTGAATCAAGAGGTAGTTGTTTCTCTTTGAATGTGTAATGTATTGTATTATAATACATCTAACAAAAAGAGCAATAGAAATAATTGAAATTTCTAATTTTTATCCAAGAGACGTTTGTGCAAAATCAAAATCAAAAAAATTATGCAATGGAAAAATAAATGTTTCATGTTGTACGCAAACTGGACCTGGACCATGCAGAAAAGTCATAAATGAGTCGACTTTTTTTTATTACTTTTGACTGAAAATGATTCTTTGACGAACCAATTCAAAATCTGAATATATAAATCATCAAGAGATCGTGGATGCATGAACATGAAGAGACATTAAATTTTTTTATTACATAACAGCACAACATTTGTTTTGGCCTATAGGAGCTATCCCAATAATAAATACATCAGCAAAACCAATTTTTTCTCTATTGTTTCCACATTCAATTGTTATGCGACATCCTTCAAATATTGACTCTCTGTTTTGTATGGTCAAAACAGGGATAGAGTTGTTGTCCCTTTTCCATTCTTTAAATCCACATACTGTAATAAAACCTTGTTTGACGTCTATCATATCTTGAAAAACAATACAACTTGACTGGTTCGATACAAGTATTTTCATCATGCGATCATAATATTTATTTTTTATGTCTGGCTTTTCAAATTCAATAAGAACTTGATTTAATATGTCATGTATACATTTTAAAATTTTATCATTGTTTTCTTTCTTAAACGTATCTTTTGTGTGACGCATTTTAATTTCATACTGTTTTATCCTTTCGCTTTTGTCCATATTTTATCTTTGTCTCTTTTCAAGAAGAAGAAGAAAATATATCGTATCTCACAAGTGCTAAAAAAAACATATGTGAATATGTGTGACTTTTAAAAATTGCAAGAAATGCGACGTTTATGTTGAAGATCCCGATACAAAAAAACCAAAAAAAAGTTTCATTTGGTGCTACTGGTTACCAAATTATACATAACACAAGGATAAAACTATAGTGAGAGTCATAGAATGCGACATGTGATCAAATACATATCCCTTCGTTTCCATAATTTCAACGTCTAGAGTAATTTGACATCCATCTAAAGCTGATCCTACTTTTTTATCGTTAAAATAGGAATAGTGTGTCGCGTTTTTCATTCACAAAAATATATGCACAGCTATGAGTTAATGCATACATGACTAGTTGCACATTGACGAAGCTTGAATCGTTTGTTAACCAACAATTTCATCAATGAATCATAATAACGATTGTCTTTTTTTTTGGTTTGTTACAACCAAAGACAAGAAAATATCAAAACAAAATCAAAACTCGTTTTCAATTTTAAAAAAATAACAACTTAGATTCTTCTTATTGTACAATAACAAACAAACAAAAGTTAACAATTTATATAATTTTTGTTTTTAAAAGTATTAGACGCACCCATATATTTAGCAATTTCATAATTGCACACTTCTTTACTTGTTTCGTACTTGATTAATCGCTTGTATGTATTTTTTATGTATTGCTTGAAACGAATTTGACGTTGAATTTTTGTAATAAGTTTCGGCCAGTTGAAACCATAAACACGATCGATCATATTTCTCAAAGTTTCTCCAGGTCTAGGTAAACATTGATCAGAAATGGTTTGGTCATAAGATGTAAATTTTTCCTGGTCAAAATAAAACTCAAAATTATCTCTCGCCTTGGGATCATTGATAAAAAGTCTTGGTCCCGTACCAATAAGAGAAATATACACATATGGATCGAATCTAGTAGGAAGGGCGGCCAACTTTGTACATGAAATATCTATATGTCGGTAACCAGTTGGTGCTCCTGGAGGTAAATGATATAACGTATTTTCATTTCCCAAGCGTGAAAGTTGAATGATGTCAAGAACTTTATTGTGTAGCAATGTAAGTCGTCCAAATCCACTAAATTTTTGGCAGCTTAAAGCTCTAAATGATATACATTTCGGAACTTCAAGAGTTGTTATATGATTGCAATTCATCATGAAAAAATATTTACAATAGAGCTTTGGAACATCTGACCAAGGGGCTTCATTAATATGTACATGTTTGAGTGATTGAAAAGTAGTAATGTTTCCGAAAACTTCTTGGACAGGGCGTGGGCTATCATCAATTCGATTATAACATTTAGAATAATTGAGTGTAAGTGAAATAAGTTGATGCGGAAGAATAATATGAGAGTTGGGACTTATCCCATTTAGAGTAAGTATGCGCAAATTTGACCATTCAGAAAAGTCATAAACAGGTCCACTTCCATTATTTTTGACAGAAAACGAATCTGCAATAAGCCAATTGAAAATTTGAATATAAGGCATCACAGGTATCGTTGATGCATGTACCTGAAGAGATAACAACTTTTTTCTTTTTGATAAGATTGGTGGAATAACAATGGTGTTTATAATATCAAAAATTACCAAAGTATGAACATCTCGAGGAATAGTATCTAATGGCGGAAAGTTTTCACCATACCTAAATAACAGAGATAGGTCCAAAACATTTTCGGTTGGGTTTTGTTTCCAATTCAATAGACATTGTTTATAATTGTTGGGATGATTGTTGGGATAATAGTTAACCCTATTGTTATCCCAACATGCGTACAATTTTTGCAAATTTTCATCAAGGTCATCACTTTTAAAAAAGCCATCGCTTCTTCTTTGACGGTTTTTTTCCAATTGGGTCATTTCTTTCAATGTTTTACCAACGAACGAGGGATTGAATCTATAAAAAATCTCTTCCACGAAAGGATGGTTTTCTCTTGTAATTCTGTAGTTGCGCAAAAAAATACAAAAAAAGAAAAGAATTATTAGTAAATATTTATTCTTTAATTTATATAAAAAAATTTGTATTGATGTTTGAACTTACATTTCATTTTCATTATTTATTTGCACGGTTGGCTGTGTCTTTGGTGCTGAAGGTCTGTATTTCAACGCGGCAATTGCTTGACTTATATATTGAGGAGTAAAACTCATAAGTGTGCAAAATAAATAAGACCTCGTTCAAACTTTGCGTGAGCGTGCAAGTATGTTTGTGTATAGATGAAATGGGATATTGTGTGTTGTGTCGTGCCTTATCTATCTATCTGTCTGTGTGTGTGTCTGTGTGTGTGTTGATCTGTGTCAGCAATAAAATATAATAATACGTCTTTAAATATAGACATTATTTCGTCAAAGACAAAGAAATATATTTTTTTTATTCACTCGTCGGCAAAACATTGTCAAGATTGTGTGGACTTTGACTCTTTCAGTTTTCTCATTCATTTTCGTATTCGTTTCTTGTTTCTTACTTTGTTGTTTGCAATTCAATATGGGACGTGCTTTATACACTTTGATTATGGCCATAATAATCGTGGTCGTGTGTTTGGCACAAATCGCGGCTGCATTTCATTTCCCAATGACTGTGCAAAAGCACACGTCGCTAATACCCAATAGGTGGGCATCGCACACATCTGTCGAGAAGTCCAGATGTTTCGAATTCTCCACTCATTCGACTCCCAAATTACTGACACTTGTCCCTGTACATAAGCCCAAAGACGGCGATTTGCACAACATGCGTGACAATAACCCGACAATGATGTGCGTGTATGTTGCACCACTCAATGATTTGGACGTAACTGATGCCGGAAAGGAGTTATCGGTGCTCAAGAAAGTTATTGCAAAGTTGGAGAATCGAGCTTCATGGCTGAGTGCACAGAAACACTGGTTGATTCAAGCAACCGAGGCCGCCGCGACCGTTCGTAGCCAAATAGTATCGACCGAAAACGCCAAGGTTTCAGTTGTCCGTGATCTCGAGCAGCTGCAGATGGCACAAAACTTTTTGAGTGTCCGTCTCAAGACCAACCAACTCAAATGGTCCTTTAAAGACAAAAAGATGACGTTCGATAAGCTGCGCAAGAAACTTGAGCAGTTGCATTACGTCAAAACTGACACAGTCCATGCCATACGAGGCATGCGCGACGACATCAAGGTACTCGAGACCGCATTGGGGATCCCTTCACGACAAGTGCATATCTCCTCTTCCGAGATAGATAGTCCCCTCAAGTTCCTTGAAAACGTCCAACCAGAAGAAAATTTCAACGTCTAATTCTGTAGGTGTACTGACTACTTTGAAATAGTTAGTTTTGTAAAGTGCCTATCTTTACGAATAGCATTAGCAACAAAAAACCAAATATTTTATTTTATTATTATTCGAGCTTTGTATTTTTCTTGTGCCCATAGTACTAAATGATAATAATAATACAAATAAACAAAAATTAACAACTATTTACTTTCTTATTTTTGAAAGTATTTGATGCGCCTAAATACCTAGCAATTTCATAATTGCAAATTTCTTTACTCGTCACATGTTTAACCAATTGTTTATAAATATTTTTCATGTACTGCTTGAAACGAATTTGGCGTTGCAACCTAGTAATAAATTTAAGCCAGTTGAAACCATAAAGACGGTTAATCATGTTTTTAAAAGATTCTCCTAGTTTGGGTATACATTGATTAAAGTACTCTGATTTTTGCAAATCAAAATAATGTAAATAGTTGTGATCAAAATAAAACTCAAGTGTGTCTCGCAATTTTGGATCTTTGATAAAAAGATTATATCCAGCACCTATAATTGAAATATATGCAAAAGAAGCAAATACTTTTGGAAGTTCACTTATTTTGGCTCTTAAAATGTCAATATGTCTATAACCGGTGGGTGCTCCAGGAGGAAGTTGAATGAAGTTATTTTCAGCAAGTTTAATAAAAATTACCGTATCCATTTCATTGTTTTGCTTTAAAGTAAATTGGCTAAAACCAATAAAAGATTTACAGTAATTAACTTTTACAGAACGACACTTTGGTACATCTATAATTTGTATGTTATTGCAATGTCCTATGGTTAAATATTTGCAATTGAATAAACTTGGGAGGGTAGACCAATTTATATCTTCAATTTTGAGGTGATCAAGTGATTGAAAAATTTTGAGCTGATCCTTTGAATTTCCAAACATATTTTCAAAAGAGTAATTACAATTCAAGTTTGTATTGTTATTGTTATTATAACGACTTTGATTTGTAGAAATAGAAAGAGATAAAAGGTGTGGAGGAAGTCGAATACGAGAATTTGGATTTATTTTCTTTAGTATAAGTATTCGCAAGTTTGTCCATCCAGAAAAATCATATATATTAGACATTGAAGTATCGGAATTAATATCAGGATTAGTATTATTTACAATCATCCAATTAAGAATTTTAATATGAGGCATCACGGGAAGGGATGTAGTTCTTATATTAAGAGAAACCAAAGCATCTCGTTCTGCAAATTCACATGTTATAAAGGGTATGCTGCACGTAAACCAATTAGAAATAACTAAAGTGTGAACATATCGAGGAATCAAATTGAGTTGGGATTTATTATGTTCTCCAAGAAATACTGATATTTTTAAACCTTCGGATGGATTTTCCTGCCAACGCAAAATACATTGATTTGAGTCATATATATTTTCATTTTCACCATTGACATCAGTACGATCGAGGCATGTGTAAAGGGCTTGCAAATGCTTGTCAAGGTATGGACTTGTGAAGAAGTCTGAAGTATTTGTTCGATTGTATTCCATTTGTTTCCTGACACCAAATGTTTTTCCAATGAATGATGGACAATACATAAAATTGCTGTCCCCCAACAAATTACTAGGGTGGTTTTGTTCGGTAATTATTTGATTATCATCATTATTGTCATGTAGCGTTTCAGTTGGTAGTATTGGCGCTCTGGGTCTTTGATCCAACAATTCTATAAATTGAGCGGAAAGCTCGCTTTGATTATGCATAGAGTATGATGATATTTATTGGATAATTGGATAATGCAAAAATGCAAAAGTCAAACTCCTCGTGCCAAAGTGTGGGTAAGTGAGTGTTGAAAATTGAAACGAATAAATCAAATTATTCGAATTCATTTCTGATTGAAACGTCTATAATTTAAGGCGTCTATAATTCAAGACCTCTTTGGTTAACAAGACCTTTGTAAAACTCAAAGCAAGTTATCGATATAGTTCAATTAATTTATACATTTTTTAAACAATAACTTTGGTTGAGTTGTATATACATTTTTTTTTGGGAAGGGCTAAAAAATTAACAATGGCGATTGATTATTTGAGTTGAAAAAGTCCCACTCAAACAATCAGAAAAGAAAAGGCGAGCTAGAGCATATTGCGAATTGGACCGATCCATCATCTCCCGGTCCTTCGTAGTCGCGGGGGTCGAGGTGACGTTGATGGTGTGGATGTCTATCCTCTCCGTCATCTCCGTCACTGACGTGGTTGGCAGGGTACTCCAAATGCTTGAATTCAACAGGATCTTCGGTCTGGTACGACATGGGCGAGCTCATCCGAAAATTTGAAAGACCATCCCCTCTGTTACTGCACCCACAAGGGGAGCCTGGGTAGTCGGACCTGCGAAAAATCCAACAAGAGCAAACTCCGTGGTGGCCCAAGTAGTGCTTGGAGAGGTACTCCTGCCCTCCCTCGATGGACTTGATTTCATCGATTCCCGTCCAATTGTCGTCGTAGAAAAGGTCGTTGACGGCCGCCAGTACGCGATGTCCAGACCACTCAGGATTGGATTCGAAGTTGGCGATCCGCGCGGCCACCTGGTCCTTAGCTTCCTGATTCGCGCGTTCATGATCGTGCTTGATGGTCTCGAGGCGAAGATTCTCGATTTGCTGAGCTCTCTTAGCGCGCAAGAACGTTTGGAACTCGGTCTTGTTTGCCTTAAACTGTTGAAAAAGCAAATCTTCCTGGTCGTCCTCTTCATTTTCATCTTTAACTTCCTCTTGATCGACGATGTGGTTGGTCTGTTCCCGTCCCTGGTGGTCGTTATCGTAACGACGAAGGCTCTCGTCGTAGAAAATGTCGAAATCGAAATCGCTGTCTGCGGTGTACCCATTGTCGTCGTCGTTGTCGTCGTCTCGGTTGTTATCGGTATCATGGAAGTCGTCGCCATCGTGCTTATTCTGGACAGCGCCGTTATTGTTGCAGATGGAGGAGGAGGCGGTGGCCGTGATGACGACAGCATCGTCCCACTCAAAGTGTCGACGCTCTTCCTCTTCCTCTGTTTCCTTCTCCCCGGAGGCAACATACAGTCCATGCCCACTCTCCTTCGCCTCCATTTTTTCCTCGTGTTCGGCTTCCACTTCGTCTTCATCACCCTCCTCGATTTTGAGAAGAGGTTGGATCAGCGAAGAAAGGATACCGCCACCACGGTTTGTCAGTGGTCGGCGAGCCTTGTGTCTGTACTTGCGCATCATGCGCATGTATTTCTGTCTGTGCATATAAACGTCGTGCTGGTCCTGTCTCGCCTGGTGCGAAATCGTATCTCGAGGACGCTTCACGCCGGTGATATTGACAGAGGCCAACGAAATGGCGATCCCTTTCACCAATTTAACTCCTCTCTTTCGATTACCGCTGCTGACGCCAGTGGCGCGGCTGGGGTTGGGCGAAAACATATCAGTCATGTTGACCGGCGAGTGGATCAATGCGATGACGAACTGTGTTGGTGTCGGTCGTGTGTCGAGCCGTGCCGATGTTGGCGTCGTTGTTGTTGTTGTTGTTTGGGCGACGGGCGACAGCTGATGGGGTCTTGAATGGAAAATGGATGAATATGAGAGAGGCAGGCGGTGGATAGTGGGCGATGGTCGCGTGTAGTGTGATTTACGACGATTGGCGATGGTGATGGCGAAGTGAAAGCTGGCGAAAGGTCAAAAATAAAAATAAAAAGATACAGAAAGTAGGTAGTTAGTAGTTATGTGTCTGTGTGGGTTCTGTCATCTGTCAATCTGCACGCGAAAAAAAATATGTTTTTCTCTTGTGCGGTTGAGATTGTGCCGTCTTGATTTTTTTCTCCCGGTTGAATCGCGACTCCATACACGATATTTTTGTTTTGTGCGTACATAAAACAACCCAACTACCGGAAATAAAAGACACGACAGTTTTTTATTTCCGGCGACTTCATTTTATTTCAGCAATATGCACACACACACACACACAAACACAAACACACAAACAAACACACACACACACACGTACACAAACACCTATTCAGTATTATTTGTATTAATCATGTATTTAATTTATACGATAAAAATATATCTACAGACAGTCAATCCCAACAAATATAGCATTCAAAAAAATAACACCTTTTTCTCTAAATTCAAATGAGCGTGTTTCGTGGATTGTTACGACGGGATTTGGAGGTTCATCACATCTACACATATTATTTTGATGTTGAATCGTTTCATTTATTTCACTCTCATTCACATGGGCATTTACCATTTTCCGAAATTGCTGTTTATGAGTGGCATCGCAATATTCGTGGTGTCCACCCATAGTTTTGGATGAACGTGAGCAACATGTCGCAGCGTGATAAAATGTCCCGGTAAGTTCTCGCGGCACGTGAACTCTGTATCGATCTGTATTTTTAGTAAAGTTGGCAAATTCAATTTTTATATCTGATAAATCAATCGATGGTCCATCTGCGATTTTTTGGATAGGTGACGTAGATAGATCACATCTTTTTTGAATGATTGTAGGTAATATTGATCCCGTAAATGCTGCTCGTAATAGTTCGTCAAATTCGCATGTGGTAACTTCATCCTTTTCTCGATTGTAATGAATCACGAATCTTGATCCGTTTGAGTGACCAAAAAGACTGATTGCATAAACTGCAATAACACGAAGACAAAACGCTGTATTTCGATCAAAAAATCTTCTGTTATAAGAAAATATAGATGAGATACCGTCTCTTTTTTCAAGAGTGGGTTTCATTAATTTCAATCTTACATTCCGGGGAGGCGATCCACAGTTGCCCTGTACGTTCCATGGAATTGGACGATAGACTACCCAGGTTGGAAAAGTTTGTTTCGAAGACGAAGAAGATGTAGTGAGAGCTTTATTGTCGTCATAAAGAGTAGCCATTCGAGCCATAAGACCTTCTTCGTAACATTTGGAAGCATTGACGACGTCCCCGTCCAATTCAAGAGCAAATGCTTTTTGATACAAAGATACTGCATTATAAAATTCAGGTTGGCGATACCACAAAACATCTCTTGGTGACTGTGTATCAACGAGTCTTTTGAAAACCAAATCTGCTCTGATAATTTTTTTGGTCCATCCATGAACTGCTTCTCCTTGATGAAGCATATTATGAGTAAAAACAACACATCTACCTGCGACAGGAGTTATTGATGCAATTCTACTTGGGTTCTTTTTCATTTCTTCTTCTGCACTTTGGTTTTGTGCAAAATAATTTCCTTTGTAAAAATGAGTTTGACCACCACATTTCTCGGATTTGTCAAAATCTTCACTGACGCCACAGTCGTTTAGATAAATAAGAATCGTCCAAATAGATCGTTCACACGGGTTTTTTACAAATGCTCCATCACGATGGGACTGAAACCCTTTGCTGTTAGGTTCGTAAGTACTGAAGCGGATACATGGATTAACTTCGGAAGGGATCCATTTTCCAGATGTTCCAAATCCCATTGGACGAATTTCTTTGGATAGGTTATTGATCAAAGGTTGTAGTCTATGCCAAAAAACAGATGCGATATTTGGCGAATCAACAAGTAAACGCGATGCATCTCTTTTGTCTTGTTCATATTCTCTGTCAAGGGAATCTTGTTGCAGAGTATTTTGTATAAGAAGGTTGCATTCGTCCTTGTTCAAAACATCTTCAACGATGTAAATCGTATTTTGAGGATCATTGTCCATATATTGGCAAATGGAAGTTACGGGGAGTCCTTCTTGTAAGTTGATTTTTTCATTATTGACAATCTTGTCAAAACAGAGCATACTCATTGCTTTATTAATGAAAGAGGAAAAAGAGGAATGGTTGCTTTCGTCTGTAAGTGTAATTGTTTGTTGTAAACTTTACAATAGTTGTACAGAGATAGAAGAATGAATAAAACGAGAACCGACAAATGAATTCAAACTATTTTAAATGAAATTTCAAACAATACTGTCTATACTCGAGTCCGAAAATTCAGTTTGACGAATTTCATGAATTTCACGAAGTCGTCACTGGTACACACTTTCTTTTGCCAACACAAAATTATAACAACCAACCCATCAAAAGCTCCATTAACCACCAATCAAATATCGTTAGTTTATCTCTCTCGCAATGTCTTCTTCCTCTCACACTTATTACAAAAATAACGAGACAGTCAAGGTGTCTTATATACGTATTATTGGCAATAACAATATCATTTATGGCCAAGGAAATAATATAATAGGTAACAATAATATAATATCAGGAAGCTACAATATAATTCTCGGAAATTACAATGCTATAGAAGCTGGTAACTGCAATGACATGGATGGTGACGAGAATAAAGTGTATGGTGGTTTTGATAACATAAGGATCAATTCAAATGATTATAGCGACGATTATACAGAGAATAACGCAAACGTAAATTTTACAAAGAGAAATAATAATACAGACCAAAAAAATCAACGTAAGGAGCATACTTCAAATCAATCGAGCATTTCTTCTTCTTCTTCTTCTTCTTCTGATTTGCATTCTTCAAAGCTTCCTTTTTCCGTATGGAAAACATGTACTCGGTGGACTAAGAAAGCTATGCCAATTGTAACTTATACGCTTTTGACAGCCTCAACTCTTTTTTGTGCATATGGAGTCGGAACGATTATTGAATGGTATCATGGTATTCATACAGGTCACAAAATTGGTTTATCCAAGGGACAATCTTCTGGTTACCAAACTGGGTTTGATGCTGGCGTAACAGCACAGTCTTGTATCAATACTTTGTCCTCCCTATCTTACCCCGGCTCAGTTGCTTGATTCGTCATTCTTGTATTATTATCGTCTAGTATAGAATATATGTAATAATGAGATTTCTTTATTTAAATTTAATATAGACGTCTTATAAAAGTATCTATAAAATTGTCTTTATTTCGTTCAGACGTCTCTATCATAAAAGAGACAGAAATTTCAGATGATGTTGCCGAAAATTTCAACACGGATTTTCTTGTCATCACATTTCTTTGAAGCAAACTCGCCTTTTCTTTTCAACTCCGTTCGTCTAAACAAACAACCCTTCCTTCCTCCCTCTCTCCCACGAGCAACCAAAAACAGATCCAGAAAACTTATCAAATATCAATAATGGATTTGTCATACATACAGCAGCAACAACCATCTTCACTTTTCGTGGACGGTTCTTCCCCGACGCCCTCGTCCCCTCCCCCTCCCTCTTCCTCTTCCTCCTCTTCCTCTGGCATCGCCACGCCACCCCTTTCTTCTTCTTATTTCGCGTCAACTACACCACACGATCAAATTCAACAACAATTACAGCTTCAACAGCTCACTTATCAAATCCAGAATCATCTCATTCATCAACAATCTGGCGCAACAACCAAGTGGTATCTTCATGTTGAGAAAGTGATCAGCAATGATCTTTTTGAGGAAAATCAGTATCAATCTGAATATCACAAGGATAAACATGACCGTCTTTTTGTAAACTATTATAATTCCTGGTCTCCACGAAGTAAAAATGAAGATGGCACAGCAATCAATTATGTCGAGGCCACATTTTCTCTGCATACCGTCGAGGATCCCTCGATGTGTTCAGAAAATACTCGTGTTTTGGGATATGTTGTTCCTCTGAACTATACTCTGGTATATGCTTCCAACAACAAAAACAGTTATCGTGTTGAAAACCAAGTTGCTAAAAATGATTGGTTGGATATTCCCGCCGCCGAGAAAAAGTCTAAACATAAATTTAGTCACGCTATCGATCCTATTACTGGTCAAGCGCGTTATCGCTTTCGAATTCTTACCGTGTCTAAAAATGTGGATAACTACAATTTTGCAATTTGGGCGCGACCTTCTGAAAATCAATTTTCAGCAGCAATTCAAGGTGTATATGTTAAGGATACTACGACAATAGGTATTCACGTCCGAAGCAAACCCTGTCCTGCGGTCATGAAGCGTATCAGACAATACAGTAACCGTCAGAGTAATAATAATAATAATAATAATAACATCATTCGGTCTATCGAAGGAGATATTAAACGGCAACAGTCGTCGGATGTACAGTTCAATGTGGGTGCGATTTCTCGAGATGTCAGTCTGTTGATTCAAAACTGTCGATCGACGCTCGAGCTTATCAAGTCCATCAGTGTGTCTATATCTCCGAATCCAAATAACGATAAGGAGCATATTTATTCCTGTGTTGGATGTTCTGCAAACTTTTATGATTCTAAGTGGACAGAAGAAGTGGAGCACGGTCCAAATTGCATTATTTTGCAGCAAGTTTTGCAAACATGTGAGTTGCCTCTGGATGACTTGGATAATTTTTGCCAACAAAATCCTATTCAAAACAATGAGATTGATGATGAAAATCAACAGCAGGGACAGGGACAAGGTCAAATTCTTTTGCCTGTTTCCATGCTTCATAACCACCAAACACCTACACCACACACACAGACTTCTACTCGCAAAAAGCGTCGTGGTGTCGTGAAAGAAGAATCTGATTTCTTTTTTGACGACTGCAGCGAATCAAATTCCATTGGTCACAATACTGCTATTATTGCTGCGGTTTCCAATCAACCTACATCGCCATCAGTTTGCACATCTCCAAACAATGGATTTTATCAGCAGCAGCACCAACAAGTGCAACAACAAGATCCAGATCAAAACAATTGTCCGATCGACATTCCAATTCTTGAGAGTTTCAAATCGCAATCTTCTGTCCAAACCCTCGCTATCCCTTCAACCTCGGATGGTGATATTACACCCACTTCTCCAATTCGCAAAAGAAAAATTTCTGAGACGGGAGGAAATTGTGGCGGCAATGATGTTGATGATGATGGTATCATTGTCAAGCAAGAAATATTCGAGGAAGTAAACACGATTATCCCTTCCATTGTTAATATTCTTGACAAAGATAGCAGCAGCATTAAAAGTTTGTCGGCGAAATCTTTTTTCAAAAAGAAAAATTCCTTTGGGTTTAAAAAGAACTCTCCCATCATTCCATCATCACCTATTTGTTTGTAGTAACTAAAACGTTCAATTTATTTTAATATACAACAATATTAACAATCAATTTTTTTATCAACATTTTTTTATAATATATTATAATATTTGATTTATGACATTGGCATTCAAATGACATAATTAAATGAATTCGTATTCTAAATAACTAGGTTAAACGTGAAAAGATCCCAGTATAAGCAATAACGTTCAAAAAATATATAATAAATATAATAGAAAACACGACAGCGAATTCATACACTTCACGAAAGCTACGATTCATTTGGCCTTTGTTAAGTTCAATAATTTTTCTCTTTTTTGGATAATTTTTGCTAATAATATTTTTTCTTTTCCTTCCAGATCCAATAGAATTATTTATAAAATACTTGTTTTTGTTTGATATCGGTATTGTTGTCATAGCTTGATATTGTAATAATAATAATAATAATAATAATAATAAAACGGGAATTCAAGGGATCAAAAAGCACACGCAATGCAAGATTTGAGAAGAGTGTAAGTGTAACAAGGCAACAAGTATAATTTTTCTTGTTAATAAACACAGAAATTTCCAATATTTCGCAACATCACATCATCACTATTGATCTTGTTAATACTTGCCATTTTCATATTTACTTATCCCAGATTCGAGATAAAAAATTTTACAAAGTAAAGCAACAGTATGCAGAAAGAACAACTTGCTATTTTAGGACAAACGTTTCATCCGGCAAGTCCGGCTGTCATATCAGCATTACTCAAAATCGAGCAGCCTATTGTGTGTGCCATTCTCAAAGATTTTAAAGCACAAAATATTGTAAAATCCATTGATAAAGATCGTTTTCAAATTACTACGGATGCAAAGAAAAGATATTTTTCTCATGTCATTGATAAAGATCGTAATCATAATGTCGATAAATCATTCAAGGAATTGTTTAAGCAAACAACTTTTGAAATCGAACAAGATCGTTGGAATCAATATTCAATTTTGGAGTATTTAGCAGATAAAAATGTTTCTGTTCACATTAGCACTATCTCTGCAGACCTCAACATAGAACGCAAAGTAATCAAAAGCATTCTTTATAAATTGAAAAGTGGTTATATGGTTACAAATCCAATTTTTTCGAATAAAGTAAAAGATGCAGAATTGTTTTGGCGTCTTACTACAACAACAGAAAAATGTCAAGTGTCAGCAAACAATGAAGATAATAATAATAATAATAACAAGGACATTATTCTTTTGTACCAAGAAATCAAAATTCGCGAATCCATTATGGAATTGTTATCTGAACGCAAAAGTTTTTCTTTTACTACATTAGATATTGCAGACAGTCTTAAAATTCTACCGTATAAAATACTGCCCCTTTTGTATAAAATGGAAAAAGACTTTCTGATAGATTCCAAAAAGTTTTCTGATGGTCGCATTTCAATTGAATATTGGAATTCTTTAAGCGAAGCACAAACTTTAAAAAGAAAACATCAACAAGAAAATAAAGTAGAAAACCGTGTAATAATTTTGTCATATTTGAAAGAAAGGGTCGGATTTTTCGAAAGTATCGAAACTATTTCAAAAGATACAGGATTGAATGAAAAATTGGTACTTGATATTCTTGATAAACTCAAAAACGAAGATAAATTGATAAAAAGTATATTAGGATATGGACATTATTCTACCCCATGTATTTATTGGGTTATGCCTGAAATAGTAGATGATGAAAATTTTGAAAAAGAAAATCTTGTAGTTTTGGATTTTATGAAAAAAAATGCTGGACATTTTATTCGTGCTGATTTTATTTCAGAACATTTAAACATTAAAAGTTTCATTGTCGAGACCATCCTTCACAAACTGAAGAGTGACTCTGTTTTGACATCAATTATTTTTGATGATTCAATTTATTGGTCTTTTCCAACAGAATGTACCAAGGAATAGGAGTAAGAGTATTTAGATAAATTATTATTATTATTTATTAAACATTACAACACATTTTTTTCCAATAAATGTACCTTGCTGTTTGTTGTGTTGTTATTAAAATAAAATATAAACGTAAACGATTCCATATTTTTTTTTTAAACTCAAAATTTAATTTTTGTTTGTTTGCTTTGCCTGCTTCCATTTTCTTTTAATTCTTTTATATCTCCATGTCTACCTCTCGTCCTCCACGTCACCCACGCGCAAATTTAGGGTTAAAAATTGATATTGCAAAAAATTATATATCGCCACCTGTGAATGTAAATACTTTTGCTTTTTCGCCGTCAGATAATGTTGCTCAAGTAGGAGAAGAAATAGTTGATTCTAAAACTGGGATAACATATGTATTAAAAAAAAGGCTTGATGAATTACCAGAAGGAGATTATGATACAAAAAATGGAAGATCTGTTTACATAGCAACTGCAAAAAATAATAACCATTCGTCAGATGAAGTGGTTATTAAAATACATCGTGTATTTAGTCGTCCAAGTTTGTATGATATTGAAATTGTCAAATACTTACGCCATCCATTTCTTAATGCTGCCAAATCTGTTTTTATTCACAATCATCCAAAACGACTTGCAGAAGTCGTAACTGTTTTTGAAAAAGCACAAGATGATTGGTTTAATATTTTTCTGCGTAATGGTGGGGGTGGTAAAGATCAAAGTGGAGATCCATTCAATAAATGGATTCCCCTTTTATCTATTCGTGATATGTTTGGTCAATTATTGGAAGCTGTAGAATATATGCACAACCTAGGATTTATACATTTAGATATAAAAATAGAAAATGTACTTGTTTACCCAACAGTTGTGAATGGTAATATCAATAGAAATAATAGTACTAATCAATATTCTTCCAAAATTAAAACTCCTGTATCTTTATCTTTATCTTCATTATCCGCAGAAGAAGAAGCATCTTTGTTTGGATATAGCCCTACAGATACAAATACAGCTACTCCATATCCTTCATCATCTCCCAATTCATATTCCTTGTCTGCTGGAAGTCGAGAAGAAGAAGAAGAAGAAGGCGAAGGTTCGAAAACACCTTCGTCCAAACGATATAGAAGTGTAAGTTACAATGAAGTATACCGTAATAATAGTAACAATACAGGGACAGAGACAGAGACTCGCAAAAAATCAAAAGATATGCAACATATATCATCATTTAAAAATGATAAAAATGGTTCCAATGAAAAAAATGTCGACATAGATTTTTATTCATATCCTCCTCCTTTTATTGTGAAATTGAGTGATTTCGATAGCGCTCGTTATGTCGGAGATGAAGATCTTTTCAGCGATCAAGAACAAGCTAGATCATATGGAAGCTTTTTACCACCTGAGTATGCTAGATCATCCAGAATTAGGCGCAAATCTGTATTAAGTGAAAATGAAGTTTTGGCAACTAAAGGGGATGATTCTTTTGGTATGGGAGTATTACTTGCTAGAATGATATGTCTTCAAAATCCAATTGGATATGATATCAACAATAATCCAATTTCTATGCACAAGAACACGCGCGAACTTGCCGATAGAATTGATACTTTTGCAAATTTACGTGTTGATAAAATTCAAAATTCAAATGAAAAAGCAAGAGCTCTTATGGATATAACAAAAAGTTCTTTCATGTATACAATAATAAGAGATACTATTTTAAAGTTATGTGATGTAAATCCTTTACAACGATTGACAATCACTGACGCGCTTCAAATATGGATAAAAAATGCTGGTTATAAATTATCTTCACTTGATGATGATTATTCGAAATATACCGAATTTCAAAAATTAGATGTGCCAAAAAGTATAACTATAAAAGGTGGATTAGTCGCGAGGACATATTCTTTGATCAAAATGAAATCTGATATGATAGTTCGCCGTGACTCGGAAACAAACAAGTCTATTGTTATGGGTCAAGAGTCAAATAGCAGTTTACCTGCTAAACTTGTACTGATACCAGAGGGAGGATTTGATTCTATTGATACAAAACGAGATATTAAATATATATCAAATATTGCTCAAGAAACTATTGTGGGAGATCCAAAAGAAGTTACTCAAAAACAAAAGGAAAGAATTAATAAACTACGCAAAGAAACACTTAAAAGTTTTATAAATATGATGATCAATTATGATTTTATGGCAGTTACATATTTTACAGCTGTTCATTTATTTGATTCAGTTGCATATGCAATTCTCTCTAAAAGAGATATTTTATCAAACTCAGATATGGTTGTAGATAGAATGACTCAAAAAATGTGGGTTGCGTGTTTTTCTATGTGCGCAAGTTTATTTGATATGCAATCGACCAAATCAGAAATGCATTGGAAATCAAATTTGAAATCAACGTCAAAAATATTTGGAGACTTGATAACCCCAGAGTTATCATTAGACGATTATGTTGATATTGAAAGTATTAAAAAAACAATTGTTGTCGTCATGGATACTCCTCTCATGTTGCCTACATTTTTAGAAAGTTGCTCCAAAGTAAAAGATGCAAGGGTAGCACTTTTAATGACATTAGATTATCGGTATTCAATGAGGATGTCAAATGTTTCAAATGGTCAAATTAAGTGTAATTTTAGTGGCGATTTTATTAGTGAAATGAATTTCGAAGACAAGTGGATAAAAACGCATAAAAATGACAAGGAAATTCCAAACACCCGTATGCTTTTATCCGTTTTGATAAGCAAAAATGATTTGTAATAATTAATTAATTCTGTTTCTTCTTTTTTAACGTCTTTTCATGAAGAAGAAAGCCGCATATCATTGAGACCAGTAAAATTTTCAACAACAAATCCCAATTTTTCATATATGGTTACAAAATGATCTTCACATGTCAAACAAATATCCTTGTTTAATTCTACAAGTTTATTTATCATTGTACGACAAACCCCTTGTCTTCTAAACATTTTATGGACAATAATGAAAGTTACATATAATTCAAGTTTTTCATATCCATTATTGATCCACGCAACACCTATCAATTTACCAGATTTGTTTCGAACTGATATTAAAAAATCGTCTCGGCTTTCTTTACAGGGCCAAAAAAATCTACTTATATAATTATTATTATTGCCTTGTCCATCTTCTTCTTCTTCTTCACCTATTGATTCTTTTTCGAATTCAACAACATCTTTTTTGAGGTGGTCTGAAAATGGATTTTTAGTTATTTCAATTTTAACACTCATTTTGTTTTGTTTTGATTTTCAATTTTGAAAGCCTTGTTGATACATGTGATTATTATTATTAGTGTTTTGATATATAAAATAAACTGTTTGTTACTTTTGTTACTTACTGTTGAATTGTCAAAGAGATTTTTGTATATGCTGTTTATCGTTTACTGTTTAAATGTACACGCTTTAAACACATCGAGTACAGCAGTGGGGTTTTGAGAACTGTGTACATAATCTTTATCAATTACATTGTTGCCATCACTATTATCTTGGTCATGAGTACTTGCATCCTTGATGAGATTTTTATGTTTCTCAGCAATAATAATCAGTTGTTGCTCTGATTCTGTCAAATTGTCGGTGGCTAATTTGATAACATCTTCACAAGTTTGAAGAACATTTTCTGAATATTGCAATAGGCGTTCAGAATCAATCAATTTGTTTTTTTGATTTTTTTTTATAGCACAATTGACCCGAGGCTCAACATTTGTCAGCATTTCATTTGTAATAAATTCGATAGTTTTTTGAATACTTATTTTAACAATTGCTGTTGCATTCTCAGAATTTAATTCTTGCTTTGTAAAGTTAAAAATTTGTTCTTTTGTGTAATAATTCATTTCCGATGAAATTTTATGTTGTATGTCACTAATAATTTGATTAATGCAATCATGCGAAAGGTATCCAGACTCTGAATTGTTTTGATCTTGATGATTTTTTTCATTCTCGAAAGATTGTCTAAGCTTTTGATAGGACTCAAACTCACAATCTCTACTTCTTTTAACAATTTTTACAGTTCGTTGGTTTAAATTCACTTGTTGTTGCGCATTGTCAAGTTCTTCCATGGATTTGGTTATAATCGAGAGACGTTTTTCTTGTTCGTGCATTTTGTCAAACAATCTGTCCTTTTCTTCTTCGATATCAATTGCCGTTTGAAGAGATTTTTGATAATTCTTTATGCAATTGCAAACTTCTTCATTTTGTTCACCGCCTAATTCGTCGGGTCGAATGCAGTCATACCCACCAAACCATAAACGATGAAATCGTGGATTTTCAGAATAATCTACAATACAGGTTTGTAACCATTTTTTCAATTGTTTATCATTTTGGATTTGATTTGATACAAGTGATTCGACAAGGTTTTTGAATGAAGATGTTCTTGCAGGATAAGCGAGACAGTGCATATAAAATTTATCCACAAATTCATAGACTGCAGCACGAACACTCATGGTAGTCAGTAATAGTCTTAGCGAGTGATTGATTGATTGCTTGAATAAAAATGAATACTGTTATGGAGTTATGAATGGGACACAAACAAAGCGTTTCAGTTAAAATGGTCTTTAAGTCTATAATAATAATAATATTTGAATTTTTCTAATCAATCTTTTATTTCATTTTTTATTTGTTCTCTGTCATTTACAGTTTCACACAATTCTACGCTGGCAAATAGATAGATAGATACATAGACACATCAACATCAACATCATGGATTACAAAGAAAGAAAGAAATGCATGCCTCTTTTTGACCATGTCACACCAAGTCCATTCATCACCGATCCCGAGTTTGGTAAAACTGTATTCAACGAGATATCGCCTTTTTCAAAAATATCTATGACAAAAGAAATTCAAAGCAATCTACAAAATCAAGTTGTTTTTGCTATTGATGATGCCCTCACAGACAAAGAATGCGATTTTTTGGTTCATCACAGCAATAAAAATTATGAATCGCTTGAAAAAGAATATCTAAAAGAAGATAGAGATTCAACGCGGGCTTTGATTGAGTGTAAACAGACGGCTGATATTTTGTATAGCAGACTTGGCTCCGTCATCTCTCAACTTCCTAAAAATTTGATTCCAATGGGATTCAACAATCATGGCACTTGGTCTCCCAGTTCCATCAATTCATGTTTTCGTTTCAGTAAATATAAACAATCGAGCACGGGATTTCAAACTCATCGAGATGGCTCTTTTGTTAAAACACCCTCTGAAAGATCCATTATGACTGTGCTCATATACTTATCGTCGTCATCTACATCATCTACATCTTCATCTTCACCCTCTGTAGAAAATGGTAATAAATCAGATACCGACCAAGAAAAAGAAGAGAAAGAGGAAGGAGGAGGAGAAACTATTTTTTATTCTTCTTCAAATTTTGACAAGGATCGTCGCATCAAAGATGAAAATAAAATTGCAATTGTGAAAATAATTCCCAAAAAAGGTCGAGTTGTGTTATTTAATCATGAAATTTTGCACAAGGGTGCTCCTACTACAAGTAATGAAAAATATATTATCAGAACAGATTTGATTTTCAAGAGAAATTATTCCTCTTCTCCACCTCCGCTTATTTCTTGGCGTGATGACTCAATGTTTCTCGAAGCCATCTCATACTATCAAAAGGCATTTTTTTATGAACTCCGAGGAAAAGTGAAACAATCTTCCGAATGTTATGAAAAAGGGTTGGCACTTCGTATTTCTACATTGCAAAACAAACCTAAAGAGCCTTCATCTTCAAATTATTTGGATAAATGTGACGTCATAGTTCATAAATGGCAAACTATCAAGATCCAGCGACCTCCATTCACAGAATTTCCATTTCACAGTTTAAATTATTTTTTGCCTAGTTTTATAAGTCATTCAGGTATTGTAAACAAGTTTATATGCCCCGGTGATTACTTTTCCGATTGGATTTATGCATATCTAAGAGTTATTGCGATCAAAACAATTTTTCTTTTTGGTCATTCAGAAAACAACAAGTTTGTATTGTCTTACAATCGTGACAATGGATATTTAACTTATTGCAATATGGATGATTTGATTATGGCATTTTTGGACCCTGAAAATAAAAAAATTAAAATTACTCATCATCAACAAGGCCAAAATCAAACAGAAGATTATGAGGAAATATTGACGATTAGAACAGACATGTTTAAAATCGAAAGAGATATTGCATTCTGGGACAAAGACACTCAATTATATAGAGTGACTATTCCTCCTCGTTTCGTGGCTTCATTTTATCACGCGGCTCATTGTTGTGGACCAAATTTAAAACATGGATACGACAAATACAGTGATATTCATAGCGCAGACTGTCCAGTCGGACGTGAAGAAGAAAGAATGAAAAGAGAACGTATTAAACTAAACGAAATGAGACATGCTTATGACATGCAACAATATGACGACAAATCGACTTGTTGTGCGTGCATGTTACAAAATGAAGAGAGTCAAGAAAGTAATCAAATTAATAATCAGGTAACAACAGTACTCATTCATGTCACAGACTGTAGAAAAAAATTGGGGACAAAACGCATAACGTCCACCTATATTGGAATTGGATGTCTGTGAATAAAATAAAAATAAGTAAAATATATAATCTTGTCTTTTGTACATATATATATAAAAAAATAATAATATTATCATTCATTACATTTTATTTATTTAAAACTTGTTGTTGTTATTGTTTTGCATTGATCTTGAATCTATCTATCTTGAACAGTATACAATGTCTATAACATACCAACTTCCGCATTTACATTATCAATCTTACGGAAAAGAAAAAGAAAATGTCAATAACAATGACAATGACATGGCCAAGATAAATGATGAAAATTGTGAGTCATGTTTGGTATCTTCCACTTCCTCTTCCTCCACAACAAAAGATAAAAATGATAAAAATATTTCAATCGAATTGCGAAATAATTTAGCACCCGCAGCATGGAATCGTATGGATGACACTATTAAAGGCAATACGCCTGAAGAAAAAATTGTTACCGTTTTGAAAACAATTGATGATTATGGATCTAAAAATCAAGATGCAAAAGAAACCATGTCTGAATTAAAAAAAGAGATTATTCATCTTGTTTCTAAAAGTGGTGACCCAATACTTGAACCCGGATTTGAATTTACAAATGGACAAGATTTATCTAGATGTATATATTGCACAATAGACGAAAAAGATTTGTCTACTACAGATCCGGCTCGTATAGTTTCTTTGCCAATGAAACGAAACATGCACCAAGATATGTGTTATGATGTTGTATCTTTATATAAACATATTGAGGCATCAATGGTCACAGAAGGGCTTTACAAAATAAAAAACCCTCTTTGGCAAGCAATTAAAGATAATAAAGTTGTTGTAGGAAATGAGATTTCATCTTCATCGACATCTTCGTCATCATCGTCGACATCTTTATTTTCATCTCCTTCTTCAAATTGGCAAGTAGACGAATATTTACGTCTTGTAGAAATAAGATATGTTGTTGAATGGTACAAATACTATCTGGTATATAAAGCAACACAAGATCGTGTAAAAATACCTATTCCTATATTAAAACAAATTCAAAATACTATAGTTGAAGCCCTACTTAATGAAGATGTTAAATTTGCATATGTCGTAGACAAATTAAATCCTGCTGCATATTCACTGTTTTTCAAAAACACTTGGAAAAAAGGTTCTTCGTCGATGTCTTCATCTTCAGCTTTGCCGCCATTTTCATTCGAAGAGGCGCCTATGTCTACAACTGATAAAAATAATTACGAATCTTATATATGGACTATGATTTCATCCCCCATAAAAAGTACTGTGAGAGCAGTTAAATATATGTTTAATCACCCATCATTTATGGTTGCAATATTACATACACTCTCGCTTATAAAGACATATATGTGTTTGTCTGCATTTTCAGCAATGCACGGATTTTCTTCAAATGATGATGATCATAATGACCTAATGAAAAATCAAAATCCAGAAGCGAAAATAATATATGACAAATTTAAAGAATATACAAATAAACAAATGTTAAAAAGTTGGTGGACATCTATTTATAATCTTTTATTATCTTCAGCTTTTATCAAAGGTGCATCTACTGTTTTATCAAATTCATTTGGATTGATAGAAAAATTATATCGAACGGGAAATCCTGTATTAGTTTTTATAGCCGACCTTTGCCGATGTGCCGCAGAATTTATCCATGTATTGGCTGATGTTTTTGATAATAATGTTGAAACAGGAACAAGAGCAGCATCAATGATTACCGCATATTTAATTTCGGTTATGTCGGATGGATGGACTGCGGCAACTGAGAGAATTATTATGCACGAGTTATTACATAGTCTATATGAATATATGGGAATTGATATATCATCATCCCTAGGAGCAAAAATATCACTTTTTCTATCGTCAAGTAGTATAGTTATGAGAAATTTAGCTTTATCTGGAGCTAATGTATTGTTTTCGACGGGATGGATGTCTGCTCGACTCGTACCTAAAACAGGGATTTTTCCTTTAGATGTTGTAATTTTTCTTATACCTTTTGGTGGATTTTTAACTATTGATGGAATAGCAAGATTAGGAATAGATGTAATATGCCATAAAAATAATGGTGTTATAATGGGACGTTTGTGCAGTTGGATGGATAAATTATTCGGTTACATGTCCAAATTTGCTTTTGGAGCAGCTTTCCTATCTGAAATGGCTGAAATTATAATTTTATACTTGGAAGGTGATTATACTAAATTTTCATTCAAATTATTAGGAATTGGTTGCTTGAAAAATTTAGTTGATCAAACAGATTTGTTTTCTAAAGGAGCTAATGCAAATATTATGGGACAAACTGTTTACAAAGCAGAAACTAATGATACTATTTTGAAATCAAGGGATGTCAAAAGATTTTTAGATGATCAAGAAATGTCTTCAGATCAAACAACTGTTGATGAGGTTGAAGCCTTATTAAGACAAAACATTCCAAATAAACTATTACCATTGGAAAAAACATCTGATGCAATGCAAAGTATTAATGTAAAATTTCATCCAGATAAAAATCCTGGTATGACTAAAGAGGATAAAGATGCATATTCTAGTTCATCAGTAGAAAGACAAGCCCTCAAAACAATTTATAAACATCAGCCACATCGTAATAGTTATCATAAAAGTATGAGTTTTTACGATCCACCTGTCATTTAATTATTTCTTTATTATTATATATAACTATACAAACATACAAACAAATATAAAAAATAATATTTGATCATCAAATTACTTCATTTGGATCCCCAGCTTTGACCTTTTGTGCCCAAAGTTTCAAATTGTACGGTTTTGCTCTTGTACATATACTTTCATCAGTTTCTGTATTATCATATATACATCCCAGTCTGTCACAGTGTCTCCTAATTCTTGATCTAACAAATCCTTCATATTTCTTATTTGCTTCGACAGTAAAATCTAAAGAGGAAGCATCTTCTCCTGTTCTGTCCTTTTGATTGTCTGTTCCGTCATTTTTATTTGGAGGAACATAAGGACCATATGTAGGTGGTGTCGCAGTCTCATTAAATTTCCAATAATCTCCCTGAGCTGGGTCATATCTTTTACTTAATACAATTGCATCTACTGCCGCAATTGCTTCATCACACCAAGTATCAATTGTTACATTTGTATCTTTCAAATTTTGTACAGATATTTCATCAGCTCGTTTTTGAGAGTCCTCTTGTTGCATCATATACGCTCCGATCAATAACACAGTAAGTACAGAAAAAATTAAAATGGAAGGCCAATCTAATAATTTCTCAACTGCTTTACCTCCAGTCATTGTAGTAAGAAGAGCTACTCCTCCAACGGCAACTACTGCTAAAATGATAAGCATAGTTAAAACACCTGTTAAAGTTTCTTGTGAATTATCTGCACTTTGTTTGACGGCGACATCCAAAAGTTGCTGCACATCTGCTACCGTGCTTGCCGTAATTGTACAATCAACCGTATTTTCCGCTATCTGTGACCAATTGTTTACATTAATTGTACTGTTTGTAGCATCAGTAACTAAGGTAGCTTGCATTTGTTCAATGGTAGGTTGACATACTTGAGATGACGACGTAACAACAGCTCCATACATCATCATTGCTATTTTTGTAGAGTTCTCGGCCGACTGACTTGTTGCAGATGGAACCATCGATGATGCATTTTTAGCCATTTGCTCTGTAGCTGCTTTCATATCTTGACCTAACTTTGATGAATTTTTATAATCAGCTGCACATTTAGTCATACTTTTAGCCATTTGTTTCCAATCATCTGCATTTACAGTGACACCAGTAGATCCTTTTATAACTACAAGTTGTTCTTGAACGGTTTTTCCTCCACAAAATTGACTATTGGTTGTAGTGACCTCTGCCATTTGAGTAAGTCCAAACTCAATAGAATTCTTGGAACTTTGAAGTCCCATGATGTCTTCTTTTTATAATTTTTTTTTTCGCAAGAAATCTGTGTGTCTTTGTGTCTTTTTTTTTAAATAAACAACCATTCACGGAAAAACAAAACGATACAAAAGATGCAAATATTTTTATAAATAATATAATTATAATTATTCTCATGCATGATAATATGATAACATTTATTCATTATCACCACAATCTAACAATTCGCCAAAAGGATTGCTACTTTTGCATATATTTAAACGTTTATGGACACTTGTTCTTCGTTTAATTTTAATCTTTCCCTTTACAGATATTTTTTGTGCGCTGTCTGGCCACGGACTTGACCCTTTCAAATCATGCAATTCAGAAATAAAAGCAACGTATATAAACATTTTGGTCTTTTTGCCAACAATGCCTAAAAGTCTAATATTTGGAATCATTTCTGGTGGAAATTCGATATCGGTTTCTTCCTGCCATTCTCGAATAGCTGCTTTTTGAGGACTTTCTTGAAGTTTTCTATTCGGTGTATTCCAATTATCTACAAGACTACACTGAGAAAATGGCAAAGTGTCTAGGGAAGACTCTAATCGAATAGGCAGTTTTGGCAATTTTGATTTTCGTGGCGTCACCATCAAACAATGGTTTACATCTTTTATATTATTATTATTATTATCTATTAATTCTTGTGACGATGATGATGAACGTCGATTCAAAGACCCTTGCGGAAAAACTATATCCGCCCTTTTGTATCCACAATGATCGTTTGGTAATTCCAAACCAACGATTGAATGCAAATCATAGTTTTTAACAGAATTTTTATATTGATGAAGAACCAACATTCTAACTTTCTCGCCAAAATTACCCACGTGAACTTTATCTTGCACAGCTCTTTTTTCATTCAATTTTTTACAAGCATGTGATATTTTGCGAGAAAGTGGAATAACAAATAACTCTGGCATTTTATCATGTATAACATTTTCTGAATCTTTATAAAATCCTCTTTTTGACGTGAGTATCGTCAAATCTTGCTTAGTGCCACATATAACTAGACATGCTCTGTTTCTTTTGAAAGGTTCCGGAACACTCATTATTTATCTTGTCTTCCTTACTTTTAATTGCTTTTCTATGCAATATACAATATACAATCGAGTTCGAGTTGACACAAAAACAAATGCACAAAAATAGCAGATTAAATTTCTCAATTAATACATGAAAGGTGCTGTAATTGTTTTTTTTTCTATGCACCACAACACTATTTTCATTTTTTTTTCTCATTTTTTTCCACTACAGTTTATTTTATCGTTAATACAATCAATTAATCAATCAATTAATTATATTGAATATACAGAAAAAAAAATTTGTTGATGTAGACAAAAGAAACAAACAACAACATAAACAAATGTTTCAAACTCCTGTCAAGAAAAGACGTGCTTGTGAAAATAAAAGTGATGATAAAATTTTATCTTTTTCCAAGAAACAAAAACAAAATGTGATGACACAATCACCATTTTGTAATGTCAAGAAGAGATTATCGGCTTCAGCCATGTTGGAGATATACAATACCAAGCCTAAATGTTCTGTTATACAAGATAAAGAGAATTTATTGTCATCTTCATCATCATTACTAAAAACAACATATATTTCTTTTTCTGCCAAAAAACAGAAATCTTTTAGTTTACAACAAATAAACCCTGATGAAACACTGAGCGACTTTTGTGAATTGTTAAACAAGTATAGATATAACGGTAACGGTAATAATAGTAATAGTAATTCATCATCGTCATCATCCCCATTCAAAAAGTCAATTGAGCAAAAAAAGTTGGTATGCTATCAAACACTGGCGTCATCACCTGCAAAAAATCAAAGCGACAATAATAATAATAATAATACAATTAAAACAAATACACTCACACAAGATCAACAAGATGCCGTAGATTATATATGTAATATGAAGCGAGGACAAATTGCTGGAATCATGGCATTTGCCGGATGTGGTAAAACTGCAACAACCGCACATACTCTCAACATATTAAAAGATAAACCCATTTTAGCAACTTTATTTCAAAAGCAATTGGCACAAATATTAGAAGAGAGGTTTCGCGAATATAAAAACTTGCATGTAGGTACCATGCATAAAATTGTCAGAGCTGTATGTGTTAAATGGGGATTTGAATTTGTAGCAGACGAAGAAACAGTTAAAACAAGAATTCATCAAATGGCAGGATCGCAAGGATATGTTATTTCAACTGACATAGTCGATCATGCTTTGATTGGATTACATAGATTTTTTATGTCTGCAGATAAAATTCTTTCTATAAATCATTTTATTCATATAACAGCAGCATCTTCATACGCAATACAAAATAGTTTACCATCAGCGGAGTCGTGTTTTAAAGCTGCAACCAAGATATGGACATGGATGCAGTCAAAAAAAGTTCCATTAACATTTGGACCTAGTCTGAAGTTATTTCATTTGCGAATGCATACAATGGGAGAAAGATTTGTATTATGCCTTGTAGACGAGGCTAATGATGTATTTCCTGTCATGCTTCATATTATTTTGAATCAAAAATGGGCAGTTGTTTTTATTGGTGATCAAAAACAAGAAATCAATCATTGGAATGGAATTTGTTCTGTATTTAACCTAGTTGAATTTGATCGTATATTTATTTTAAGAGAAAGTTTTCGAGTAGATAAAACAATTGCTACTACAGTTAATAATTTTTATGAACTATTTTCTCCAATGCCTCGCCCAATGATTGGTCTAAATCCTCAAATGAACGTTTTACCACATGAAACAGATACCGAAGATTGTTTGGAAAGATTGTGTTCAATGAATTATAAAAATGTAAGTATATTAGATACTACTAACAAAGGTCTGGCTTATATAGTAAAAGATGCTCTCAACAAAACGTATCCAAAAAACATTAAGCTTGTACTTACAAGTACATTGATTCAATTTATTCAAAATGTTTTATTATTTTGGAAAATGAATGAAACAATATTTGATCAAACATATAAAACAGCTAGAGAAAATAAAGATTTTGAAGTTGTAGGAAAAATGGACTTGGCTAGAGAATGTAAATGTAGCCAAGATAGATTTTTATATATGAAATTTGAAAAGTTATTGGAAGAACAAGAACAATTACAATGTTGTCACAATGATACTGATGACGTTGATGAAAATGGAAATGAAAAGAAAGACAAAATTGCAGCGCTACATCAAAAAAAACAAGATGGCGAAGAAGAAGAAAAAAAAGATAACACATTAACAGTTGAACTTTGGACTGTACATACTTCTAAAGGTCATGAGCGTGAATGTATATATGGCACAAAATCAATTGATAGCTTATTTTGTCAAGCCTTGGGTGTTAAAACATCTGATATGAAAAATCATGTATCTAAAAACACCATGCGTAAATGGAGAGATGATTACAATCAAAATAGTTACCAATATGTTACTGATGAATCAAAAGGAAATATTTGGTATGTCTTTGCGACACGTTCAAATAAAACTATAATCATGCCTCCCATTAGCCATGCATTTCATGTATTGAGCAACGAAATCATTTAAACTACTTGCACTTTAATATTTTATTATATTATACTCTATTTTTTTTTTTTTGTTATTTT